>Ga0335075_10000038_pt1 | contig 278564 bp, 262 predicted proteins | sample Lox_Sample_24_FD_206723 | JGI IMG/M metagenome (GOLD analysis project Ga0335075, IMG submission 206723) | Soil microbial communities from Loxahatchee National Wildlife Refuge, Florida, United States - Lox_Sample_2.4 | ecosystem: Environmental > Terrestrial > Soil > Wetlands | place: USA...
TTCATTCATTCGGTCGCAGCTTTCCGGGATGCTCGGCCCCGTCAGGCGGTCGTCGATGACCGCAGGCGACCCTTTGGGTCGTTGAGGATCAGCGGCGGGCGCATGGCGGCGGCGAGCGCCCGGAGGCGGCCGGCGAATGAATGAATCACGACACTAGAGCAGCCCCAGCGCCTTGCCGGCCGAGTCGGCCAGGTTCAGCAGCGGCGAGGGGATGATGCCGAAGACCAGGATGGCGGCGCCCGCGAGGACCGCGACCAGCGAGATCTCCCAGTCGGCGCGCTCGGTGACCGGGTCCGCGCCGGCCAGGCGCGGCGAGCCGTCCGGGTTGACCGTGGAGACCTCGCCCGCCGAGGACGGGCGCATCCACATCGCGGCGACGATCCGCAGGTAGTAGGCCAGCGAGATCATCGAGCCGATGACGATGACGATGCCCAGCCACGTGTAGCCGCCGTCGGCCGCCGCGTCGATCAGCGTGAACTTGCCGATGAAGCCGGCGGTCGCGGGCATGCCGGCCAGCGAGAGCATCGCCAGCGTCAGCGGCCAGGCCAGCAGCGGGCGCGACATGCCGATGCCGGCGATCGAGCGGATGTCGTCGCCCCACGGCGTCTCGCGCTCGCGGGCGATGATCACCGCGAAGGCCGCCAGGTTCATGAACAGGTAGATCGCCAGGTAGAAGACCGTGGCCTTGACGCCCAGGCGCGAGGCGACCAGCACGCCGGCCAGCAGGTACCCGGCCTGCGCGACCGACGACCACGCCATGATCCGCTTCAGCGAGGACTGGGCCAGCGCGCCGATGTTGCCGACGACGATCGTGATCGTCGCCAGCGTCGCGATCGCCGGCTGCCAGTCGTGGGCGGCGTCGATCAGCGCGACGTCGAAGATCCGCAGCGCGGCGCCGAACGCGGCCGCCTTCGTCGCGACCGCCATCCACGCGGTCACCGGCGTCGGGGCGCCCTCGTAGACGTCGGGCGTCCACTGGTGGAACGGGGCGACCGAGGCCTTGAAGGCCAGGCCGACGAGCGTCAGCGCGATGCCGGTCAGCAGCAGCGAGTCGTGCGCGACGCCGCCGGCGATCGCGGCGGAGATCTCGCGGAAGTCGGTCCCGCCCGTCGCGCCGTAGAGGAACGCCAGGCCGTAGAGCATCGTCGCCGAGCCGACCGACCCGATGATGAGGTACTTCAGGCCGGACTCCAGCGAGCGCTCGCGGCGCATCTCGGTCGCGCAGAGCACGTACAGCGGCACCGACAGCAGCTCGAGGCCGAGGAACACCGTGACCAGGTTCTGCGCGGCGGCCAGGATGAACATGCCCGCGGCGCTGGTCAGCATCAGCGCGAAGAACTCGCCGTGGGCGGCCTCGCGCGGCGCCAGCGAGCGCCACGCCAGCAGCGTCGCGCCGATGCCCGTCGCCGAGATGATGAACAGGATCATCAGCGACAGGTCGTCGAGGCGCAGCGCGCCCTGCGAGCCCTTGGCCACGAACAGGTCCTTGGCGTGATCCCACTGCCAGATCCCGAGGCCGATCGAGGCGCCGAAGGCGACGATCGTCAACAGCGGGACGAGCTGCTCGCGGATGACGCGCCCGCGCAGCAGGCCCGCGAGCAGCACGACGATCGAGCCGCCCAGCAGGGCGATGAGCGGGGAGGCCCCGGCCCAGTCGATGGACGGCTTGGCAACGGCGGCGAGCATGGCTATCGGATGACCTGGGTCTCGGCGGGACGGGTGGCGAGCGCGGGGTCACCGGTCGCGACGGCGGCCGGCACGACCGACTCCGTGATCGTCCGCTGCCCCTTGTGCAGCGCGAGCTGCGGGTAGACGGCGAAGAACAGGATCACGCCGACCAGCGGGACGAGCACGAGGCCCTCGCGGAAGTTGATCTCGCGCGACTCGACCTCGGGCCCGACGCGGTTGTGCATCGCGCGGATGAAGAGGCGCAGCGAGTAGACGGCAGCCATGCCGACGCCGACGAAGGCGATGGCGGCGATGACCAGCTTGGAGTGGAAGACGCCGAGCAGGATCAGGAACTCGCCGACGAAGTTCGACGAGCCCGGCATCGCCAGGTTGGCGAGCACGACGATCAGGAACAGCGCGGCGAGCACGGGCGCGCGGAACGCGATGCCGCCCATGTCGCGCAGGTCCTCGCTGCCGCCCGCGCGCTCGGCGAGGTAGGCGACGATCACGAACGCCGGCGCGACGACCAGGCCGTGGTTGACCGCCTGCAGGATCGCGCCGTTGGCGCCGTCGGCGCTCAGCGAGAACACGCCGAGCGTGATGAAGCCCAGCTGCGCGACCGACGAGTACCCGAGCACGAGGCGGGACTCGCTCGTGGTGAACGCCATCGCCGACCCGTACAGGATCGAGCCCAGCGCCAGCACCAGCATCAGGTCCTGGAAGTGCGCGGCGGCGTCCGGGAACAGCGGCAGCACGGCGCGCAGGAAGCCGTAGGCGGCGACCTTCGACAGCACGGCGCTGAACACCGCCAGCACCGGCAGCGGCATGTTGCGGTAGCCGTCGGGCATCCAGCCGTGGACCGGGAAGGCCGGCATCTTGACCCAGAAGGCGGCCGCGAAGCAGAGGAAGATCCACTCCTGCGTGCCCTTGCCGAGCGCCGGCGCGGTGCGCGCCAGGTCGCTGAAGGCGAACGACAGGTCGGTGCCCGCGTTGTTGGCGGCCAGCACGCCGGTGGCGATCGCCGCGGCCAGCATCAGCAGCGAGCCGACCAGGGTGTAGATGAAGAGCTTGATGATGGCCGGGACGCGCGTGGCCTCCGGGCCCCAGATGCCGGCCAGGAACAGGAACGGCAGCAGCATCAGGTCGAAGAACAGGACGAACAGCGCGAGGTCCTGCGCCATCAGCGCGCCGAGCACGGCCGACTCGGCCAGGCCCAGGAAGAAGAAGAACTGCGGGGCGTGGTCCCACTCCTTCATCGCCGCCCACACGATGCAGACCAGGAACAGGAACGCGGCCAGGCCGATCAGCGCCAGGTTGAGGCCGTCGATGCCCAGCTTGTAGTGGATGCCGAGCTGCTTGATCCAGACCTCGTCGGTGAGGTCCTGGAGCTTGCCGACGCCGCGGTCGAAGTCGGCGATCGCCCAGATCGTCCAGGCGAACGTGCCGGCCGCGCCGACGATGGTCAGGACCCGCGACAGGGCGCCGGGCAGGAAGAGCCCGAGGAACGCCGCCGCGGCGGGCAGCCAGAGGGGGATGGAGAGAGGGAGGCTCACGAGGACTGGATCAGGAAGTACAGGATCACCGCGCCGGCGCCGACGACCAGCAGCGCCGCGTAGGCGCGCAGGAAGCCGGACTGGAGCGCGCGGACGGCGGCCGAACCCGCGCGGACGAGGCCTGAGGTGCCACCGACGAGCGTGCCGTTGACGAAGATGCGCTCGAACGTCTGCTGGCCGAAGCGGCCGAACCAGGCGAACGGGCGGACGACCACGACGTCGATCAGCTCGTCGAAGTACCACTTGTTGACGAACAGCTTGTGCAGGAAGGGCAGGCGCGCCTGGATGCGCTGCGCGGCCTCGCCGTTGGCCTTCGCGTAGAAGGTGTAGGCGATGAAGATGCCCAGCAGGCCGAGGGCCGCGCCGAGGATCAGGCCGAACGTGAGCTTGGCGTCCGACGACGTGTAGTTGATCGTCGAGCCCGCGAACGTCGGGTCCAGGAACTTCTCCAGCCACGTGGTGACGTGCGGGATGCCGACGACGCCGCCGACGGTGGCCAGGACGGCGAGCGTGCCCATCGCGAGCTTCATGCCGAAGGCCTGCTCGGCGATGTGGTGCTCGGGGCCCGGGAAGCCGACGTCGGTGTCCTCGACCTCGCCGCTGGCGGGGTTGGTCGGCTCGTGCGCGTGCCAGACGTGGCCGGTGTCGATCAGCGTCTGGGCCTGCTCGTTGGGCTCGCCGTGGAAGGCGCGGAAGATCATCCGCCACGTGTAGAAGGCGGTCATCAGCGCGGTGATGTAGCCGACGACGTAGAGGATCCAGTGCCAGCCGCCGATCTCGGCCTGGACGAGCAGGATGTCGTCCTTGGAGAAGAACCCGGAGAACGGCGGGACGCCGGCCAGCGCGAGGCCGCCGATGACGAAGCACCCGTAGGTGAACGGCATGGCCTTCTTGAAGCCGCGCATCTTGTCGAGGTTCTGCTCGCCGCCCATGGCGGAGATGACCGAGCCGGCGCTCATGAACAGCAGGGCCTTGAAGAAGGCGTGCGTCATGAGGTGGAAGAGGCCCGCGACGTAGGCGCCCGAGGACACCGCCATGATCATGTAGCCGATCTGCGACATGGTCGAGTAGGCGATGACGCGCTTGAGGTCGGTGACGACCATGCCGATCGTCGCGGCGACCAGCAGCGTGACGCAGCCGACGATCGTCCCGACGTCGGCCGCGGCGACCGACTGCTCGAAGAGCGGGTGCATGCGGGCGATCAGGTAGACGCCGGCGGTGACCATCGTCGCGGCGTGGATCAGCGCGGAGACGGGGGTGGGGCCCTCCATCGCGTCCGGCAACCACGTGTGGAACGGGATCTGCGCGGACTTGGCGAACGCGCCGACCAGCAGCAGGATCAGGCCGGCGGTGAGGTCGCCGTGGTGGTGCGCGCCGATCTCCTTGGCCTGGGCGAACGTCCCCAGGAAGTCGAGCGTGTGCGAGCTCTTGAGGATGAAGAACGTGCCGAGCGTCAGGCCGACGTCGCCGACGTGGTTGATGACGAACGCCTTGATGCCCGCGCTGGTCGCCGTCGTGCGGCGGTACCAGAAGGAGATCAGGAGGTAGGACGCCGCGCCGACGAACGCCCAGCCCACGATCAGGATCAGGAAGTTCGCCGCCAGGACCAGCAGCAGCATCGAGAAGACGAAGAAGTTGAGGTACGCGAAGAAGCGCGTGTAGCCCCGGTCCCCGCTCATGTAGGCGAACGAGTAGACGTGGATGAGCATCGAGACGCCGGAGACGACCAGCATCATCAACACGCTCAGCGGGTCGACGAGGATCGACAGCTTGGCGTCGATCGTCCCGACCACGGCGTAGTCGTAGAGGTTGGAGACGACCTGGCGGCCCTCCTCGCCTCGGCCCTGCAGCGACAGGAACGCGATCACGGCGAACACGAACGCGCCCACGAGCGCGGCCGTGCCGATGACCCCGGAGGTCTTGTTCTTGAAGACCTTGAAGCCCAGGCCGTTGACGATGGCTCCCGCGAGGGGGAAGGCCAGCGCCAGCCAGGCGGCGGTGGTCGGACTCATCTACCCGTGCAGCTCCCGCATCTCGTCGACGTCGATCGGCAGGCGGCGGCGGAACATCGCCACCACCAGGCCCAGGCCGATGCAGACCTCGCACGCCGCGACCACCATGACGATGATCGCGAAGATCTGGCCGTCGCCGTTGCCCCACATGCGGGAGAAGGCGATCAGGGCCAGGTTGGCGGCGTTGAGCATCAGCTCCAGGCAAAGGAGGATCACCAGCGGGCTGCGGCGCGTGAGGACGCCGGCCGCGCCGATGCTGAAGACCAGGGCGGAGACGGTGAGGTACCAGCCGATGTTCATGGTCGGCTACCAGCCCTTCTCGTCGTCGGGGTCGGCCTCGGCGCGCGCGGTGATCGCGGCGGGCTGCAACGAGGCCGTCGGGTTGGTGTCGCCGACGCCCTCGGCGATCGTGCCGAACTGCCCCTCGGGGAGGGACTGCGCGATCGGCTGGACGTACTCCTCGTCGGGGTGGGCGGGATCCGATAGCCCGCCGCGGCGGCGGGCCAGCACGACGGCGCCCACGGCGGCCATCAGCAGCAGGAACGAGGCCGCCTCGAAGGGGAAGAGGAAGCGGGTGAGCAGCAGCTCGCCGATGGCGCCGGGCGTGCCGAAGCCGGGGTTGTAGGGCGCGCCCTTGGCGTCGATGCCCTTCAGGCCGGAGCCCAGGACCGCGATGAACAGCTCGACGGCCAGCAGCGCGGCGAAGACGATCGACGCGGCACGCAGGCCGGGGCCGCCGGCGGGGCGCACGGGCTCGGTGTCGGAGCCGACGTAGGCCACCACGAACACGTAGAGCACCATGACGGCGCCCGCGTAGACGACGACCTGCGCGGCGGCGATGAACTCCGCGCGCAGCAGCAGGAACAGCGCGGCCAGCGACAGCAGGTGGCAGACCAGCGCGAGCACCGCGTAGAACGGGTTCTTGACCGTGGCGACGCCGATCGCGCCCGCGATCGCGCCGATGCCCGCGATGAAGAAGAAGACGGCGGCCATGGCCTACTCGCCCTCGCCCCGCAGCGGCGTGCGCTCGAACGGCTCCGCGAGCAGCATCTCCTTGGTGAAGATGAGGTCGGAGCGGTTGTAGTCGCTCAGCTCGAAGTCGTTGCCCATCGTGATCGCGTCGAACGGGCACGCGACCTCGCAGTAGCCGCAGAAGATGCAGCGCGTGAGGTTGATCTCGTACACCGCGGCGTAGCGCTCGCCGGCCGACACGCGGTTGTCCGGCGTGTTCTCGGCGGCGACGACGCGGATGCAGTCCGCGGGGCAGGCCGCCGCGCACAGCGAGCAGCCGACGCACTTCTCCAGGCCGGTGTCCTCGAACTTGTGGAGGCGATGGCGGCCGCGGAAGCGCGGGTAGACGGGGATCTTCTCCTCGGGGTAGGAGATGACGGAGACCGGCGCGACGGACTGGCGCAGCGTGGTCTTCAGGCCGCGCAGGGTCTCGCCGAACGCGCGGTAGAACGAGCCGGGGCCGCCGAAGGACTTGGGGCCTTCGACGACGTGGATCTCGTCAGCAGAGGGAGGCCAAGGGGCCATCTAGTCGGTCACCACCACGATGATCGCGGTCACGAGGGCGTTGAGGGTCGCCAGGGGCAGGAGGATCTTCCAGCCCAGCGACATCAGCTGGTCGTAGCGCAGACGCGGGAACGTCGCGCGCGCCCAGACGAAGAAGAAGATGAAGAGCATCGCCTTGCCGATGACCACGATCGGCTCGACCCACCCGGGCGGGTGGATGCCGAACGGGAGCCACCAGCCGCCGAGGAAGACCGTGACCATGATGAACGAGGCCACGACCATGTTGAGGTACTCGGCGAAGTAGTACGTGGCGAACTTGCCGCCGCCGTACTCGGTGTTGTAGCCGCCGACGAGCTCGCCGTCGGCCTCGACCAGGTCGAACGGAGGACGGTTGGTCTCCGCGAACGAGGCGATGAGGAAGATGATGAACCCGACGAACTGCGGCACGATGTACCACATGCCCGCCTGGCCCTTGACGATGTCGACCAGGGACAGCGACTGGGCGGTCATGATCACGCCCACCAGCGCCAGGCCCTGGGAGACCTCGTAGGAGATCAGCTGCGCGGCGGCGCGCATGGCGCCCAGGAACGAGTACTTCGAGCCCGAGGACCAGCCGCCGAGCATGATCCCGTAGAACGCGATCGAGCCGAACGCGAACAGGTACAGCGGGCCGATCGAGGCGTCCACGCCGTAGAGGCCGGTCTTCGTGCCGAAGATGTCGTGGACGTCGCCGAACGGGACGATGGCCAGCGCGGCGACCGCGGTGACGATCGAGATCAGCGGCGCGGCCGCGAACATCCAGCCGATCGACGTGTTCGGGCGGAACTGCTGCTTGAACAGCAGCTTGCCGATGTCGGCGATCGGCGTCAGCGCGCCGAACGGGCCGACGCGGTTCGGGCCGTAGCGGTTCTGCATGCGGCCCATGACCTTGCGGTCGGCCATCAGCGCGACGGGGACGATCTGCAGGCCGACCAGGAAGATGACGATCGCCTTGGCGATCTGCATCCACCACGGCTCGTAGTAATAGATGTTCGCGAGGATCACGGTGGCTCAGGAGTTGACGGCGGCCGTGTCGGCCGCGGGCGGCTCGACCGAGCCGGAGGACTTGCGGATCTCGACGAGCGGCCCTTCGACCGCGTTGCTCTCGAGGAAGGCGGATCCGGCCGGGACCGCCGCGCGCACGGCGACGGTCGCCTCCGCGGCGCCGCGCTCGCCGCCGACGGCGACGCGGTCGCCGTCGAAGACGCCCAGGCGCTGGGCGTCGTGGGGCGACAGCTCCACGCGCGCGCGGTTGGCCTTCAGGAACTGCAAGGCGGGGGAGTTGGCGACCTCGGGCCCGGACCAGACCGAGCGGTAGGTGCCCAGGCGCAGGCGGCCGTTGGCCTCCGGACCGGCGTCCGGCGTCGTGTAGGCCGCGGCGGCGCCGGTGTCGGCGGCCGGCCACGCGGCGGCGGCGCCGGACTCGGCGACCCAGCGCAGGCCCTTGCCGCCGATCAGGTCGAGCGTCAGGCCCTCGTAGAAGGGGACGGCGGCGAACAGGCGCTGCGAGGCCTGCGGGCCGGTGAGCACCGGGACCTCCGCGTTGCCCAGGCGCTTGGCCAGCTCGGACAGGATCCACCAGCCAGGGCGGACGTCGCCGACGCGGGTGATCGCCTGGCGCAGGCGCTGGACGCGGCCGTCGGGGTGGACGACCGTGCCCTCGTGCTCGGCGTGCGACTCGGCCGGGAAGACGACCGTCGCGTGCTCGCGGACGCCCGCGGTCAGGTAGCCGGCGTGCGCCACGATCGTCGAGGCGCGCTCCAGGCCCGCGTCCCACAGGGCGCGCTCCGGGTGGGTCTCCAGCGGGTCGACGTTCACCAGCCACAGCGCGGCGAGCTGCCCGTCCGCGGCGGCGGCGGCGATCTCGCGCGTCGAGCGGCCGGTCGCGGCGGCGGGCGCGAGGCCCGGGCCGGAGAAGGGGAGGACGCCGGCCTCGCGCAGGCCGCGCGCGTTGGCCGAGGACGGGACGCCGAGCAGGCCGGCGCCGTCGCGGCCGCGCAGGCCCAGCGTGTCGGCGATGGCGACCAGGGCGGCGGCGCCGGCCGCGTCGGCCAGGACGCGCTCGCCGTAGAGGACGACGACGTCCTCGCCGCCGTCGCGCAGCTGCGCGACCAGCTCGGCGAGCTGCTCCGGGACGGAAGCGCCGGGCTTCAGGGCGTCGGCCAGCAGCGCGGCGGCGCGCGGCTCGTCGCCCGGGGCGAAGCGGACGACCTGCTTGGCGTTGGCGTCCAGCGACGACGGGCGCGAGCTGGCCACGGCCAGGTTCACGCGGCGGCGACGCACGCCCTTGCGGATGCGCAGGTCGAGGATCGGCATGTCGTCGACCGGCTCGACGCCGAGCACCAGGACGGTGTGGGCGAACTCCAGGTCGGCGACCGTCGCCTGCAGCGCCGGGTCGTGCAGCGCCAGCGTGGCGTCGCGGCTCGTCGCGTCGTACACGCGCGAGTCGAGGTCGTTGGTGCCCAGCGTCTCGCGCGCGAGCTTCTGGACGAGGAAGCCCTCCTCGTTGGAGGTGCCGCCGCCGGCGAGGACGCCGACGTGGCCGCCCGCGCGGCGCAGGCCGGCCGCGGCCTCGTCCAGCGCGCGCTCCCAGGAGACCGGGCGCAGCTGGCCGCCGTCGCGGACCATCGGCTGGGTGATGCGCTCGTCGACGTGGATCGCCTGGTAGGCGAAGCGGCCGCGGTCGCAGAGCCAGCCGTCGTCGACGGCCTCGTTGTCGCGCCCGAGGACGCGCAGGACGCGCTCGTCGCGGACGGTGAAGGTGACGTTGCACTGGCCGGGGCAGAGCGTGCAGATGCCGCCCGCGCCCTCGATGTCCCACGGGCGCGCGCGGAAGCGGTAGGGCTGCGAGGTCAGCGCGCCCACCGGGCACAGCTCGGTGATGTTGCCGGAGAACGGCGCCACGTAGGGGTGGCCGTCGAACGTGCCGACGAACGTGTGCGCGCCGCGCTCCTGGAAGACCAGCTGGTAGTCCTCGCTCAGCTCCTGGGAGAAGCGCACGCAGCGGTAGCAGAGGATGCAGCGCTCGCGGTCGATGGCGATCAGCGGCGACAGCGCGATCGGCTTCTCGAAGTGGCGCTTGGGCTCGATGAAGCGCGAGCGGCCGCCGCCCCAGCCGAAGGAGATGTCCTGGAGCGGGCACTCGCCGCCCTTGTCGCAGACCGGGCAGTCGAGCGGGTGGTTGATCAGCAGGAACTCGACGACGGCCTGCTGGGCCTGCTTGACGCGGTCGGTCTGGGTGTGGACGACCATGCCGTCCTTGACCGGCGTCGAGCACGCGGTCTGGAGCTTCGGGATGCCCTCGATCTCCACCAGGCACATGCGGCACGCGCCCACGGGCTGGCCCAGCTTCGGCTCGTAGCAGAAGACCGGGATCTCGACGTCGCCGTACTTGGCGCCGTCGACCAACATGATGTTCTCCGGCGCGGTGACTTCGCGGCCGTCGATGGAGAACGTGACCTGCTTGATTTCGGGGCGGGGCATGAAGAGGGGGCGGTGCTCTGTGGTCGCTAGACGACGGCGCCTTGGAGGAGCGCCAGCTCGGGCGCGTCCTCGTCGCCGGTGAGGGTGTTGGCGGCGCGGGCGGCCTCGATGTGGGCCTCGAACTCGCCGCGGAACTTCTTGACCATCGAGCCGACCGGCATCGCCATCGCGTCGCCGAGGACGCACAGGCAGTTGCCGATGATCTGCTCCTGGACCGAGGCCATGATGTCGAGGTCCATCGGCGTCGCGAGGCCGGACTGGATGCGCTCCAGCATCTTGACGGTCCAGTTGGTGCCCTCGCGGCACGGCGTGCACTTGCCGCACGACTCGTGGCGGTAGAACTCGGCCAGCCAGAGGCAGACGTCGACGACCGAGTTGGAGTCGTCGACCACGATGATCGCGCCCGAGCCCAGCATGGACCCGGCCTTGGCCAGCGTGTTGAAGTCGTAGGGGAGGTCGAGGTCGTCCTTGGTCAGGACCGGCGACGACGAGCCGCCCGGGAACCACAGCTTGATCTCGCGGCCGTCCGCGGGACCGCCGGCGAGGCCGTAGATGATGTCGCGGGACGACATCCCCAGCTCGATCTCGTAGTTGCCCGGGCGCTGGACGTTGCCCGAGATCGAGATGAGCTTGGTGCCGGTGGAGCCCTCGGCGCCGATCTCCGCGTACCGCGCGCCGCCCATCTCGACGATCAGCGGCACGGTGGCCAGCGTCTCGACGTTGTTGATGAGCGTCGGGCCCTGGTAGAGGCCCTGGTTGGCCGGGAACGGCGGCTTGAGGCGCGGGTTGCCGCGCTTGCCCTCCAGCGAGTCCAGGAGGCCGGTCTCCTCGCCGCAGATGTAGGCGCCCGCGCCGCGGTGCACGGCGAGCGAGAGCGAGTGGCCGGTGCCGAGGATGTTGTCGCCCAACAGGCCGGCGTCGTAGGCCTCGACCAGCGCGGCGTCGAGGATGTCGGCCTGCTGGACGTACTCGCCGCGGATGAAGATGAAGGCCCGGTTGGCGCCCGCCGCGTGGGCGGCGATGATCATGCCCTCGATCAGCAGGTGCGGGATCTTCTGCATCAGCTCCCGGTCCTTGAACGTGCCGGGCTCCGACTCGTCCGCGTTGCAGACCAGGTACTTGTCCATCGTGCCCTTGGGCATGAAGGACGCCTTCATGCCCATGGAGAAGCCGGCGCCGCCGCGGCCGCGCAGGCCGGACGCCTTCAGCTCCTCGACCAGCGCCTCGGGCGGCATGGTCAGGGCCTTGTGGAGACGATCGCCGTAGCCGCCGCGGCGCTTGTACACCTCGATGGTGTGCAGGCCGGGCTCGTCGATCTCGTCGAAGATCAGAGGCTGCTGCGTGCTCATGCTTCGTCCTCGGGGTCAGGCCGGCCCATCGGCGGGCCGAAGGAGGAGGGCTCGGTCGGCAGCGGGTCGGACCCCGGCGCGGGGCGCTCGATCTCCGACTCCACCTGCTCGAAGTCCGTGCCCGGCCGGTCCCACTCGCGCGTGTTGGCGTTGGGGTCGGCCGACGGGCGCTTGATCAGCTGCTTGGCGGGAAGCGGGTCCGCGCCCGAGTTGATCTGGTCGGCCAGCTCCTGGACCTCGCCCTCGTCGACCGGGCCGACGAAGACGCCGTCGACCGAGACCATCGGGGCGATGTCGCAGGCGCCGAGGCACTCGAAGCCGCGCACCTGCACCTCGACGTTCTCGCCGACGGCCTCCTGCAGGTCGCCCAGCAGCTTGCGGCCGCCGCGCAGCGAGCACGAGATGTTGGTGCACACGTAGACGCGCTTGTGGCCCACGGGCCGCGTGTCCAACATGTCGTAGAACGACGCCACCGCCACCAGGTAGGCGGGGGTGAGGCGCATCACGCACGCGACCTGGCGGAAGGCCTCCGGCGAGCACCAGCCGTGCAGCCGCTGGGCGGCGGCCAGCGCCGGGATCGCGGCGGAGCGCCGGTCCGGGTACTTGGCGATGTGGTGCTCGATCTCGGCGCGCAGGTCCGCGGGCACCGGCGTGGTCGCCGGGTCCGGGATCTCCTGCGGGTCCTTGGTGAGGTCGACCGCGTCGTCCCAGCCGGGGACGCGGGAGCCGTGGCTGAAGCGCTTGACGTCGGGAAGCGACATGGTGGTCTTGGTCTACCGATCCACTCCGCCCAGGACCGGGTCCATCATCGCCAGCGTGGTGATGAGGTCGGCGATGTAGGCGTCCTTGACCATCGGGAGCGTGGCCTGGAGGTTGACGAACGAGGGGTCGCGCATGTGCACGCGCGCGGGCTTGGAGGACCCGTCGGAGCGCAGGAAGATCGCGTACTCGCCGCGCGGGCCCTCGATCGGGTAGTACACCTCGCCCGGCGGGACGCGGAAGCCCTCGGTCACCAGCTTGAAGTGGTGGATCAGGGCCTCCATCGACGTCGCCAGCTCGTGGCGCGGCGGCAGGGCGACCTTGCGGTCGTCGGTGATGTAGGGGCCCTCGGGGAGACCGTCGAGCGCCTGCTCGATGATCTTCACCGACTCCTTCATCTCCTGCATGCGGACGGCGAAGCGGTCGTAGTTGTCGCCGCGCGAGCCGACCGCGATCTTGAAGTCGAAGTCCTCGTAGGAGGAGTACGGCATGGCCTTGCGCAGGTCCCAGTTGCTGCCGGCGGCGCGCAGCAGCGGGCCGGTGACGCCGAGGCCCTCCAGCGTCTCGAGATCCAGCGGGCAGGTGCCGTACATGCGGCGCAGCGCGATCTCGTTGCGGTTGAGGAGATCGAGGTACTGGTCGATCGCCTCGGGCATGATCTTGATGAACTTGCGGAGCTTCTCCGCCCAGCCCGCCGGGATGTCCTCCATGACGCCGCCGACCTGGAAGTAGCGCGTGTGCATGCGCTGGCCGGAGCTGTACTCGAAGAGGTCGAGGATCGTCTCGCGCTCGCGGAAGCAGTACCACCAGACGGTGACCGCGCCGAGGTCGAGCATCGACGTGCCGAGCCAGACCAGGTGCGACATGATCCGGTTCAGCTCCATGTGGATCACGCGCAGGTACTGGGCGCGCTTGGGGACCTCGACGTCCAGCAGCGTCTCGGTCGCGCCGCAGAAGGCCATCGCGTTGAAGTAGTACGCGAGGTAGTCCATCCGCTCGACCACCGGGATGGCCTTCCAGTAGGACTTGTCCTCGGCCGTCTTCTCGATGCCGGTGTGGACGTAGCCGATGATCGGCTTGAGGTCGCGGACGACCTCGGCCTCGAGCGTGACCAGCAGGCGCAGCACCCCGTGCGTGGCGGGGTGGTGCGGGCCCATGTTGAGGGTCAGCAACTCCTGGTCGGGCGCGGGCGCCGGCAGCGTCTGGACGCGCTGGCTGACGTCGATGCGCTCCTCGGTCGAGCGGTAGTCGGTGGTCGTGACGTCGCTCATCGCTTGGCCTTCTCCGACCCGCGGGGCTGGTCGGCCCCCAGGGTGTAGTCCTTGCCGGCGGTCTCGGCGGCCGTGAACAGCACGGGCTCGCCGCCGAGGGGGAAGTCGCGCCGCTGCGGGTGGCCCTCGTAGTCCTCGGGCATGAGGATGCGGCGCGGGTCCGGGTGGCCGTCGAAGACCACGCCGAACATGTCGTAGACCTCGCGCTCCTGGTGGTTGGCGGTCGGCCAGCCCGGCGTCACGGAGGGCACGTTGGGCGCGTCGATCGTCACGCGCAGCTTGACCGTCAGGCGGTCCAGCGCGTCGCGGTCGAGCAGCTCGTAGTGCACGCCGAGGCGCGGCTCCTCGGGGTAGTAGTCCACCCCGTGGACCGACATGAGGTGCTTGAAGCCCTTGGCGCGCAGCGTCTGCAGGACATCGACGATCGCGGTCGGCGCGACCTCGATCGCGCCCTTGTCGCGGAAGAAGCCGGTGCCGACCACGGCGTCGTCGCCGTGGGCCTCGCGGAGGTCCTGGGCCAGCAGCTCGGTGCCGGGGGCGTCAGGCACCGGGGAAGCCCTCGCCGTCCATCACGTTGACCGCGGCGGCCTGCTCGGCGCGCAGCTGCTCGCCCTCCTCGGGGAGCACCTCGACCGTGCGCTCGGCGCCGTAGCGCTCGCGCCAGCCCAGCGACGGGTCGCTGTGGACCATCGAGCGGAGCTTCAGGATCCCGTGCATCAGGGCCTCCGGGCGCGGCGGGCAGCCCGGGACGTGGACGTCGACCGGCAGGAACTTGTCGGCCGGGACGATGGCGTAGTTGTTGAACACGCCCATCGACGAGCTGCAGGCGCCCATCGCGATCGCGTACTTGGGGTCCAGCATCTGGTCGTAGATGCGGCGGACGACCGGGGCCATCTTGATCGAGATGCGGCCCGACAGGATCAGCAGGTCGGCCTGGCGCGGCGAGGCGCGGAAGGCCTCGAAGCCGAAGCGCGCGATGTCGAGGCGGGCGCCGACCACGGACATCATCTCGATGGCGCAGCAGGCGAGGCCGAACGTCGCGGGGAAGAGCGAGTTGCCGCGGGCCCAGTTGGCGGCGCGGTCGAGCGTCGTGGTGATCACGCGCTCCTGGACGTACTGCTCGAGGTCGTCGCCCTCGAGGTCGCCCCGCAGCATCTGCTGGGCGCGCAGCTGGCGGATCCGGAAGTCCTCCGGTGTCCCTGCCTTCTCCCGCTTGATGATCTCCATGGCCTAACTCCGTTCTAGCGCCACTCGAGCGCGCCACGCCGCCAGACGTACACGAACGCGACGACGAGGAGGCCGATGAAGACCGCGGTCTCGATCAGGGCGAACGTCCCGAAGGCCCGCAGCTGCACGGCGATCGGGTAGAGGAACACGACCTCGATGTCGAACAAGATGAACAACATCGCGATCAGGTAGAAGCTGATCCCGAAGCGGAAGCCCTGGTGGACCTCCGAGGGCATACCCGACTCATAGGGCTCTGCCTGGTACTTGGTGGGCGTCTTCGGCTTGGGCCCGAGCAGAGAGCCGGCGCTGATGAACAGACCGCCGACGAGTCCCCCGAGGCAGATGAAGACGATGGCTGGAAGGTACGTCCGAAGCACTCGGCCTCCCGTTGTATCACCAACTTGTAACTTGCTGCCACAAAGTGGCGCTCCGCACTTGTAGGCACCCCCTTTGACCGACGTCGCGCACATCCTCGCCGTCCTGGTGGCGGTTTCAAACGGCCTTGCCGGAATCGTGTCCGGCTTTCTGTGGTGGCGGGTCGAGCCCCATCCCTCCGCATGGGTCCTCATCCGCACCGGCCAGGCGATGGCGGTCGCGCAGGCGGTCGGCGCGGGCGTTCTCGCTGCATTCGGGCTGCATCCGGACGACGACCTCTACTGGTTGTACGCCTTGCTCCCGGTGGCCGTGGGGTTCGTCGCCGAGCAGCTGCGGCTGGCCTCCGCGCAGCAGGTCCTGGACGTCCGCGACCTCGAGGACGCCCAGGCCGTCGGGCGGCTGCCGGCCGACGAGCAGCGGTCGATCGTGCTCCAGATCGTCCGGCGCGAGATGGGCGTCATGGCCGCGGCGGCGCTCGTCACGTGCTTCCTGGCGCTGCGGGCGCTGGGCACGGTCTGATCGCCGGGCGACCGGATGCACCCGATCGGGCGGCGCGACCGCCCGCGCGACCGCCGTTGACCGCGTCCGACGCGTCGCCTCCGCGTCGACTGCCCGGTTTTCGGTGTCATTGTTCTGACACTGACTTGGGCGCCGTGCAAGCAAACGCCCGGATCGCGTGGCCGGCGACCCGGGGCGGACGGCGTCGTCCGGCCGGGCCTCAGGCCATCCGCGCGAAGCCGCCGCGGAAGAACAGCAGCGGGTCCCGCGCGCCGTCGGGCGCGTCGTCGGCGCTGAGGTGCGTGACGCGGCCGATGCCGATCGTGTGGTCGCCGGCGGGGTGCAGGGCGTCGAGGTCGCAGGCGATCCAGGCCAGCGCGCCGTCGAGGACCGGGACGCCGTGGGCGACCGTGTGCGTGGCGGCCTCGAACTTCTCGGGCTGCTCGCGCTTGGACGCGAAGACGCGCGCCAGGTCCTCCTGGTCCGAGCTGAGGACGTTGACCGCGAAGCGCCCGGCGCGCTGGACGATCGGCAGCGTGCGCGAGCCGTTGTCGAAGCAGACCAGCAGCAGCAGCGGGTCGAGGCTGAGGCTCGTGATCGCGTTGGTGGTCAGGCCGGCCGGGCCGTCGGGCCCGTCCACGGTCACGATCGCGACGCCCGTGGCGAAGCTGCCGATGACCTCGCGGTACCGCGCGGGGTCGATTGCGGGCGATCGCGTCTCCATGCCTGGGCAGGGTAAGACGCGAGCGCCGACCAGGTTGCCGCCGTATCGAGAGCGATCGCGTGAACGTCGTTGGAAAGCGATCGATTCGAGGTCGGCGCTCGCGTCCGGTCCTCAATTCGCGACGAACGTCACGATCCCTTCGCGACGACCTTCAGCTCGCCGTACTGGCCGAGGTCGTCGTGGTTGCCGATCGAGCAGACCAGGCGGTACTTGCCGGGCTTGAGCCTGATCGGCTCGCGCTCGTGCCCGGTCTGGCCGGGCTGCAGGGTGTCGGTGCGGCCGTAGACGGTCGCCTCCTCCCCGGTCTCGCGGTCCCAGGCCTCGATCGTGAGGTTGTGGGTCAGCCGGCCGCTGTTGTGGGCGACGAGGTGGATGGTCCCGGCCGGGACCTCGACGTTCTCCGGACGCAGCGTGTACTCGTCGAGGTCGATTTTCAACACGCCGTCCGGGACGCGGGTGTACGACGGTCCTCCGCCGCATCCCGCGATGGTCAGCGCGCCCAGAAGGGATAGGGCGGCAAGCCTGCGCATGAAAGGGTCCCGTATGATGCCCGGCCGCATGCCTCGCCGTCCTGTCATCGCCATCGCCGCCCTCTCGATCGCCGCCGCGGCCGCCGTCGGCTGCGGTTCGGAGAAGGGCGATCAGAAGCAGCCGGGTGCGAAGATCACCACGGTCGCGCCGCAGTACGAGGCCGGCGCCAAGCTCTTCGTCGAGCGCTGCTCCGGCTGCCACAACCTCGGCATCGTCGGCGCCGAGGGCGGCGCCCTGAAGGTCACCGACCGCGAGCGCGTCGACGGCCCGAACTTCAACGTCCGCGTCGAGGACAAGGACTCCGTCCTCTACGCGATCCGCAACGGCGGCTTCTCCGGCGCGATCATGCCCCAGGACATCGTGGTGGGCAAGGAGGCCGAGCAGGTCGCCGAGTTCCTCGCGAAGTACGCCGGACACGGCAAGAGCAAGAACGCGCGCAACTAGCGCGACCTGACGAACGGCCGTCCTCGCGAGGGCGGCCGGCTCCCGCCGCCGGGTAGGCTCCGGCGCCGTGCTCGACATCAGGCTGATCCGTCGCGACCCCGACGCCGTCCGCGCCGCGCTGGCGCGCCGCGGCGACGCCGACACCACCGCGCTGGACGCGGTCGTGCGCACCGATGCGCGACGGCGCGAGATCCTGCCCGAGCTGGAGTCGCTGCGCGCCGAGCAGAACGCGGCCAACCAGGCGATCGCCGCCGCCAAGAAGTCCGGCGAGGGCTTCGACGAGGCCGTCGCCAAGATGCGCGACGTCGCCGGCCGCGCCAAGGCCTTGGACGAGGAGCTGGCGACCGTCGACGCCGAGCTGACCGAGTCGCTGCAGCGCCTGCCGAACCTGCCCGACGAGACCGCGGCGCCCGAGGACACGGTCGTCAAGGAGGTCGGCGAGGCGTGGGTCCCGTCCTGGCCCGTGCGCGACCACCTCGAGCTGGCCGGCGAGCGCATCGACATGGAGCGCGGCGCCCGGCTGAGCGGCTCGCGCTTCGCCTACCTGCGCGGCGCGCTCGCGCGGCTGGAGCTGTCGCTGGTCTCCTGGGTGATGGACCACCTCGGCGAGTACGGCTTCGAGCCGGTCATCCCGCCGGTGCTCGTCCGCGAGGAGGCCCTGTACGGCACGGGCTTCCTGCCCGACACCGAGCAGCAGATCTACCACCTGCCCGCCGACGACCTCTACCTGGTCGGCACGAGCGAGGTCGCGCTGGCCTCGCTGCACGCGGGCGAGATCGTCGACGAGCTGCCGCTGCGCTACGCGGGCTTCTCGCCGTGCTTCCGCCGTGAGGCGGGCGCCGCCGGCAAGGACACGCGCGGGATCTTCCGCGTCCACCAGTTCGACAAGGTCGAGATGTTCGCGTTCGTCGAGCCGGACAAGAGCGTCGAGGAGCACGAGCGGCTGCTGGCGATCGAGGAGTCGATCATGCAGGCGCTGAACCTGCCCTACCGCGTGGTGAACATCGCCGTCGACGACCTCGGCGCCAGCGCGGCCAAGAAGTACGACTGCGAGGCGTGGCTGCCGTCCCAGCAGCGCTACCGCGAGCTGACCTCGACGTCCAACACCACCGACTACCAGGCGCGGCGCCTGGAGATCCGGTACCGCCCCGAGGGCGCCAAGCGGCCCGAGACGCTGCACACGCTCAACGGCACGGCGGTCGCCGTCGGCCGCACGCTGATCGCGCTGCTGGAGAACGGCCAGCGGGAGGACGGCTCGGTCGCGCTGCCCGAGGTGCTGCGCGGCTACGGCGCGCCCGAGGTGCTGCCGCCCGCATCGACCATCTAGTGTCGTGATTCATTCATTCGCTGGCCGCCTCCGGGCGCTCGCCGCCGTCATGCGCTCGTCGCTGATCCTCAACGACCGAAAGGGTCGCCTGCGGTCATCGACGACCGCCTGACGGGGCCGAGCATCCCGGAAAGCTGCGACCGAATGAATGAATCACGACACTAGGCCGCCGCCGGCGGCTCCGGCCTGGACGGCCGCCAGCGCCGGCTCCAGCTCGGTGTGCAGGTCGAACGTCGTGTCGAGGTGGGTGATCTCGAACAGCCGCAGCACGGTCGGGTTGGAGCACACGATCGCCATGCGGCCGCCGGCGCGCGTGACGCGCCGCAGCGCGTTGAGCAGGACGCTCAGGCCGGTCGAGTCGATGAACATCACGCCGGTGAGGTCGAGCACGAGCCGGGTCCGGCCGCTCTCGACCGCGGCGGCGAGGACGCCGCTGAACTCCGGCGCGGTCGACACGTGGATCTCGCCGTCGACGGCGACGACGGCCGCGCGATCGTCGACGTCGCGCTCAGTGGTTCGGAACTTCGGCTCGGCGAAGGACATGATGGCGCCCGAGCTACCCTCTCGTTTCCGGCGTCACGCGTCAACCGCGGTCAGCGGAAGCGGACCCAGCGCGCCACGTTCGACCGTCGCCGCTGCTGATCGACGGCGGTCGCGGTCAGGCGGACCTTGACCGATGCGCGGTGCGCCCGACGCAGCAGCTTGATGGTCTTGCTCGGCAGCTCGATCGTCCAGGAGCCGAGGCCGGGACCCTCGGTCCTCTCCTTCATGGTGAGGATCGTGCGCCGTTTGGCGTGGATGGCCTTGGCGGTGGACCTGGGCAGCACGAGCTTGGCCGTGAACGTGCAGATCGACGAGCAGGCGATGCGCACCGGGAGGTCGATGCCGTCGACGGGGTCGAAGGCGATCAGCGGCTTGCGCTGGATGATCGGCTCGACCGGCACGCTCGGGTCGATGATCCGCAGCGCGAGCGTGGTCGTGCCCAGCGCGCCGCGGAAGTCGCGCGCGCCGACGGTCACGGCGTAGGTGCCGGCCGCGCTCCAGACGTGGGCGACCTGCGGGCCGGCGGTGGCCTGGTCGAAGCGGCCGTCGCCGTCGAAGTCCCACAGGTAGCGCACGATCGTGGAGTCGGGGTCGGTGAACGCCGCGCGCAGGCGGACGATCGACTTGATGTAGCTCTTGGGGGTGAGCGGGGCGACGGTGCCCGACGGCGCGACGTTGGGGCCGCCGCCGTAGACCTGCAGCTCGCGCAGGTCGATCGACGCGGCGGCGGCGTCCTGGGCGGCCAGCGCCGACAGGCGGACGAAGCGCGTGGCCGCGGCGGTCACCGCGACCGCCTGGTCGCCGGCGGGGGACAGCGCGCCGGTCGCGGCCGCGCTCCAGGTCACGCCGTCGGGCGACGTCTCGATCTTGTAGTCCTTGAGCGCGGCGCCGTCCGGGTGGCCGCACGCGGCGCCGGGGGTGAGGACGACCGCGCCGACGTCCACCGGTGCGGGGAGCTGCACGGTGAGGGTGGCGGGTTGGGAGGTCGACCAGCCGGTCGTCGTGTCGTTGTCGGTGGCCTTGGTCGGCTCGCAGCCGGGGGCGCCGGTGGCGTCGGGCGCGGCGGTCGTGGGCGCGCCCGCGGCCCAGTCGCGATGCAGCGCGACGTCGCGGGTGGCCGCGCCGTCGGCCGGGAGCGCGAGGTTGGGAATCGACGTGCGCTCGTAGCCGGCGGGGCCGGCGACCGCGAGCGTCCCGACGGTCCCGGCGGCCAGGCCCGTGAGCAGGTAGTCGCCCGCGTCGTTAGCGGTCGCCGGCGGCGGGGACGTCGTGCCCCACCAGGTCAGCGCGGTGCCGCCCAGCGGCAGGCCGGTGTCGGCGTCGGTGACGGTGCCCGAGACGGCGCCGCCGATGCCCGCGGCGGACGCCGTCGTCGCCGTGCCGAGCGCGCACGCGAGCGCGACGGCCACGGCCGGCACCGCGACGGCGGTTCTGCGTCTTGACGACATCGCTTCTCCCCTGAGACCCGCCGCCGCCCTCCTGGCGCTCGGCGCGCGGCAGCGTACCGGATCGTTCGGGCCCGACGCCAGGGGGAGGAGACGTTCCTGTTCCCTTGGGGAGGTCGGCCGTCAGCGCGGGGCCGGACCTTCAGGAGCTTGGCGTTGGCCGCGGTGAGCGGGAGGTGCTCGACGGAGGGGGCGGGATTCGAACCCGCGGACGGCTCACACCGTCTCCGGTTTTCAAGACCGGTGCATTAAACCGCTCTGCCACCCCTCCAGGGGAGGGGTGACAGGCTAACGGCGAAGGCGCGTCAGGCGGCCGGGTCCGGCGTGACGCCGGTCCCGATCGGGCAGGAGACGCCGGTTCCGGTCATCGAGCAGTAGCCGTTGGGGTTCTTGGCCGGGGAGAGGTACTGCTGGTGGTAGTCCTCGGCGTGGTAGAAGGGGCCCGCGGGCGCGATCTCGGTGGTGATCGAGCCGCGGCCGGCCTTGGCGAGGGCGTCGTCGTAGCGGCGGCGGGAGCGCTCGGCGGCCTGGGCCTGCTCGTCGCCGACCGTGTAGATCGCCGAGCGGTACTGGGTGCCGACGTCGTTGCCCTGGGCCATGCCCTGGGTCGGGTCGTGGACCTCCCAGAAGCGCTTGAGCAGCTCGTCGTAGCTCACGACCTTCGGGTCGTAGGCGACCAGGACGGCCTCGGTGTGGCCCGTCCGCCCGGAGCAGACCTCCTCGTAGGTCGGGTTCTTCGTGAACCCGCCCTGGTAGCCGACCGCCGTCGTGTAGACGCCGGGCAGCGACCAGAAGGCCCGCTCGGCGCCCCAGAAGCACCCGAGGCCGAAGTAGGCGACCTCGATGCCCTCCGGGAACGGACCGGTCAGCGGCGTGCCCAGGACCGTGTGGTCGCTGGTCACGGGAATGGCGTTGTCGCGACCCGGCAGCGCGTCCTCCGCGCTCGGCAGGGTCAGCTTGGAACGGGACGAGAAGAGCATCTGATGTCACCGTATCTGCCGCGTGGCAGAACGTTACGCGGCGCCCGGGCCCGGAAGCCGTACAATCCCGCGACCCCCTTGGAGAGGTGGCCGAGTGGCTGAAGGCGCTCCCCTGCTAAGGGAGTATGGGGTTTAGAGCCCCATCGAGGGTTCGAATCCCTCCCTCTCCGCTGTCAGTCCCCGGCCTGAGCGCACCCCGCGCGGGGCCGGGCTAGACTGATTGTCACTGCGCCCGTAGCTCAGCTGGATAGAGCGTCGGTCTACGGAACCGAAGGTCATAGGTTCGAATCCTATCGGGCGCGTCGCGAAAAGCCCCGCATTTGCGGGGCTTTCGTCGTTCCTGGAGCGTGCGTGCGCCAAACATGGCGCCTTGACTTCCGAACACGGTCGCGTCTACGTTGCCGAACCTTGCCCGAAGCGTTTGCGGAGACGTCTCGGCAGCCAGGCAACGAGCAAGGACAAGGTTTTGGGTCGGAACACCATCGGTGCCGCCGTCGCGGCGCCCCTTCGGCAAGGACGCGCCAGGACGGTCGTCGCCGCGCTCGCCGCGGCGGTCGCGGCCCTGGCGCTCTCCGCCACGCCCGCCGGGGCGACGACGGGTCACACCGCCGCCGCTCCCTTCGGCATCCCCGGCAGCGGCGACCCCGGCGGCTTCGCCTACGGCGGCCCGACCGGCATCGCCGTGCGGCAGTCGACCGGCGACGTCTTCGTCACCGACACCGCGCACACCGACGCCGACGGCGCGCCCGCGCCGCGCGTGGAGCGGTTCGACGCCTCCGGGGCCTTCGAGGACGAGTTCCCGCTCGACCCGGCGCTCTACATCTCGGCGCAGGCGATCGCGATCGACCCCAACGGCAGCGGCGCGCTCTACGTCGGCGCCACCGACCAGAGCTACCAGGGCGCGGTCCTGAAGTACGCGCTCGACGGGGACTTCCAGCATGCCTTGGTCCCCGACGCCGACACCACGCTGAACCCCTCGGCCGTCGCGGTCGATCCGGCCACCGGCGACGTCTACGTCGGCGCGACCGACACGAGCGACCCGGACGCGAACGTGCCGATCGTCGAGGTCTTCGACGCCGCCGGCGTCTTCCAGACCCGGTTCGACGGCGGCGACGGCAACGACGCGCCGCTGGGCGGCATCGCCGGCCTCGCCGCGGACGGCAGCGGCCACGTCTACGTCACCGACCCCACCAAGAACCGCGTCGACCGCTTCAGCGACGGCGGCACGTTCCAGGCCACGGTGGTCGACGGCAACGATCGCGGCGTCTCGCTCGGCGCGCTGGCGACCGATCCCACCAACGGTGAGCTGTACGTCGTCGAGAACGGCGGCCAGGTCGAGTACTTCAGCGCCGGCGGCGCCGCCCACCTGGACGTCTTCGACAGCTCCGGCGCGGCCGTCACCGGCCTCGCCGTCGACGCGGCCGGCGGGACCGTCTACCTCGCCGACCAGGGCCAGGCGATGGGCCTGACCGCCACCGCCTTCGCGGGCCCGACGGTCGTCACCACCGGCGCGTCGTCGGTGGACGCCACGTCGGCGACGCTCGAGGGCACCGTCGACCCCGAGGGCGACGACGCCGACTTCAGCTTCGAGTACGGCACCGACGGCAGCTACGGGTCCAGGACCCCGAGCCTCCCGGTCGGCGACGGCACCTCGGCGGTCCCGGTCTCCGCGCCGGTGGCCGACCTGCTGCCGAACACCAGGTACCACTTCCGCGTCGTCGGGAGCCGCGGCGACGACGCGATCTCCGGCGCCGACGCGACGTTCACCACCGACCCTGCGCCGCCGGTTCTCGACGGCACGCCGTCGGGCGTCTCGCCGCCGTTCGCCTCCGACATCGGGCCCGACGGCGCGACGATCAACGGGACGATCGACCCGCGGGGCAGCAGCACGACCTACTCGGTGGAGTACGGCACGACGACGGCCTACGGCTCCTCCGAGCCGGCCGCGTCGCCCCTGGAGGGGCAGGGCGACCAGCCCGCCGTCGTCCCGATCGCCGGCCTCGCGCCGGGCACGACCTACCACTTCCGGCTCGTCGCCGACAACGGCACGGGCGGCGCCCAGCCCGGGCAGGACGCCACGTTCCGGACGGCGCCCGCGGCGCCCGCCGGGGCCTCGTCGGTCACCGCCGTCAGCGCCGAGCTGACCGGCGTCGTCGACCTCCACGGCGGCCCCGCCAAGTACCGCTTCCAGTACGGCGAGAGCACGTCCTACGACAACGCCACGCCGCTCCGCGACGTCGGCCCGGGCTCCGGGAACACGACGGTCACGGCCTCGATCGACGGCCTGAAGCCGGGCACGACCTACCACGTCCGCGCCGTCGAGATCGACACCGCGACGGGCATCACCACGTCGGGCGTCGACGGGACGTTCACGACGGATCCCGCCGCGCGGGTCTCGACGGGCACGGTGACCGACGTCACCCCGAGCCACGCGACGTTCCACGGGGACGCCGACACCCACGGCCTCGGCGGGGCGTACTGGTTCTTCGTGCAGGCGAGCTCCAGCGCCTACATCGCGGCCACCCCGGAGGCGAGGATCCCCGCGGGCGCGGGGTCCGGCCCGGTCTCGGGCACGCTGAGCGACCTGCTGCCCGGCCAGACCTACACGGTCCGGCTCGCGGTGCGCAGCAGCGGCTACACCGCGGTCGGCGACGCCGTGACGTTCTCGACGCCGCCCGCGCCGCCGGTCCAGCCGCCCGCTCCGCCGCCGGCGCAGGTCGCCGACCCGTACGGCTGCGTCGCGCCCGTGCTCAGCGCCTACGACGCGCACCCGCGGCCCGGCGACACGATCACCGTCGCGGGTCGCGACCTCGGCGTCGGGGGCACGATCGCCCTCGGCGACCGGACGCTCACCCCGACCAGCTGGACCGCGACGGCGCTGACGTTCACCCTGCCCGCCGACGCGAAGGGCTCCCTGCCGCTGACGGTCAACTGCGGCAAGGTCTCCAACACGATCGCCGTCCAGATGTTCCAGGCGCCCTCCAACGCGTTCACCACCAAGTCGAAGGTGAGCGGGACGACGGCGACCCTGACGCTGAAGGTCCCGGGGCCGGGCGACATCGCGATCCGCGGCGCGGGCGTCAAGGCCGTCAAGCGGCACGTGGGCCAGGCCGGGACCTACGTCGTCAAGGCGACGCTCTCGGCCTCCGGGAAGCGGTCGCTGCGGCGCCACAAGCGGCTGTCGTCCACGTTGACCGTGAGCTTCACGCCCAACGGCGGCACGACCGCGAAGAAGACGACGAAGGTGACGTTCCAGCGACGCTAGATGGTTGATGCGAGATTCCCGTGGTCGGTTTCGCATCAACCATCCAGGCGCTCACGACGACGACGTGCGCAGGTGGACCCGTTCGCCCTGCGGGCCCATCAGCGCCAGGACCTCGGCGGGCCCGTCGACCGCGCCCATCCAGTGCGGGGTCCAGGTCGAGAACTCGGCGGCCTCGCCGGCCTCGAGCACCAGGTCGTCGTCGCCGAGCAGCAGGCGCACGCGACCGCTGAGCACGTAGATCCACTCGTGGCCCTCGTGCGAGCGCTGGTCGGGCGCGCCGCGGTCCGCGTGCAGCGTCAGGTGGTAGGCGCGGGGCACGCCCGGGCCGGCGCGGCGCGAGATCGCCGCGATCCGCATGCCGTGCGCCTCGTGGACGCGGGGCCGGACGCGGGGGTCGTCGTGCTGCTCGGGCGCCAGCAGCGCGTCGACCGACGTGCCCAGCGCCGCGGCGAGCACGCCGAGGTGGTCGACGGTCAGGCGCCGCTTGCCGCTCTCCAGGCGGCTGAGCGTCGACGCCGCCATCCCGGCGGCCTCGGCGACGTCCTCCAGCGTGCGCTCCGCGCCCAGGCGCAGCGCGCGCAGGCGCTGCCGGGCCAGCTCCTCGGGTTTTGCCATCTTGGCATGAAAGCTTGCCAGAACATCGATCCGCCGCCAACCTGGGTGGCCATGGACTTCGAGGTCATCATCATCGGCGGCGGCGCCGCCGGGCTCACCGCGGCGCTCGTCCTCGGACGCGCGCGCCGCCGCGTGCTCGTGCTGGACGACGGCGCCCCCAGCAACGCCCCCGCCCACGCGATCGGCGGCCTGCTCGGCCAGCGCGACACCTCGCCGCTGGAGCTGCTGGCGCTCGGTCGCGAGCAGCTCGCCGAGCTGCCGACGGTCACGGTGCGCGAGCGGCGCGCGATCTCCGTCCGCGCCGACGCCGACGGCGTCGAGGTCGACGGCGTCCGCGCCGAGCAGCTGGTCGTCGCCACCGGCATGGACTACGTCCGCCCGGACGTCGCGGGCCTGGAGGAGCTGTGGGGCGACACGGTCTTCCACTGCCCGTTCTGCCACGGCTGGGAGGTCGCGGGCCTGCCGCTGGCCGTCCTGGGCACGGGCGCGCACGCCGCCGCGATGGGCCGCCTGCTGCGCGCGTGGAGCGACGACGTCGTCGTCCTCGCCGATCCGGACGCGCTGCCCGAGGGCGCCCGCGACGGCCTGGTCGTCGACGGCCGCGAGGTCGTCGCCGTGCGCGCCGAGGGCGGCAAGCTGGCCGCGGTCGTCTTCGCCGACGGCGCCGAGCTGCCGCGCGGCGGCCTGCTCATCCACACGCCGCTGGCGCAGCGCCCGTCGCTGCTGGACGGCCTGGGCCTCGAGTACACCGACATGGGCGCGATCGCCGCCGACGACTGGGGCCGCACCTCGGTGCCGCGCGTCTGGGCGGCCGGCGACGCGGCGGTCTTCCCGCCGTCGATCACGGTCGCCATCGCGTCGGGCACGCGCGTGGCGGGCGGGATCGTCCACGACCTGGTGGTCGCCGCTTAGCGCAACTGCACGGTTGCGTTGCCATCGCGCGACCTCGACGACGCGATCGAGGCCGCGCTCGTCGCGCCGGTGCCCGCGATCGAGGTCACCGAGCTGCTCGAGCCGGGGGCGATCGGGGCGCCAGACCGTCGCAGCTGACCTCGGGGCCCGACCGATCGGGGGCGACGAACCTGACAAGGAGTCAAATATCATCCCCGCAAATTGCGGGAATCCACTGGACCTTTGGTCCAAGACCCCCCCAACCGTCTGCCCCCACCTCTGCCACGAGGGAGTAGTGCGTCCACGTGACGTTCGCCATTTGGGCGGTTGCTCCCGTGTGAAGGGTCGTGTGAGAGTTGCGCTCCGCTCCGGCGCGAATCCGCGCCAACCTGAACGGAGGACGACACTTGCGAACGCGAAGGGCGACCGTGGCGCTGGCCACCGCGGTCGGATCACTCCTGCTCGCGTCGGCGGCGAACGCCGCGACGCTGACCGTCGATGACGACCGGACCGACTGCCCCACGGCGCAGTACACGTCGATCCAGGCCGCCATCGACGCCGCCGCGACCGGTGACACGGTCGCGGTCTGCCCCGGCAACTACGAAGAGGGCACCGGCGCGATCGGAACGAACGCGCTCACGATCTCCAAGTCGCTGACGCTCAAGGGCGCCGGCGCCGGCCTGGTCCACATCTCCCCGAAGGCCTCCTCGCCCGTCGGCGGGCAGATCCTGGAGGCCAGCCCGAACATCCGCAACGGCGTCGGCGACATCATCGCCGTCGACGGCACCCCGACCCGGCCGCTGACCGTCGACATCTCGGGCGTCACGGTCGACGGCTACGACTCCGCCGGCCGCCCGATCGCGGTCGAGGCGGGCATCGTCTTCGTGGACGCGAAGGGCTCGATCTCGCGCTCGCGCGTCACCAACGTCGTGACCTCCGAGGGCAACGACGCCTACAACAAGACCGGTGGCTGGCGCGGGACGCAGCCGGGCATCGGCATCGCGCAGACCTCCAACGCGCTGCTGGCACCGGTCGACGGCGCCCGCAAGCTGACGATCGACCGCACCCGCGTCGACAAGTACAACCAGGTCGGCATCCTGATCGACGGCGCCACCAACGACACGGCGCCGCTGACCTCGTCGGGGACGGTCAACAGCGCGGTCATCACGGCCAGCCAGATCGTCGGCCGCACCGAGTGCGTCAACTACGCCGGCACGGGCAACTGCTCGTCGGTCGGCCTGCTCACCACCGGGCCGCTGTTCGGCCAGGACGGCATCCGCGTGACCGCCGGCGCCCGCATGAAGGTGTCCGACACGCTGATCTCGCAGAACCTGGTCAACGGCGCGGGCGCGCCGGTCCGCACGACGGTCTCGTCGTCGGGCACGGTGACCCCGAACTCGACCAACAACGCGAACCTCGCGTTGGGCGCGGGCATCCGCCTCGTCGGGGCGAGCCTGACCTCGTACAGCAGCTCCAACGGCCAGGTCGTCTACAGCTCGGCGAGCAGCAGCAACATCACCGACAACGCCTACGGCGTCCTGAACCTCGCCGCCGACGGCACGACGACCGCCACCGGCTCGCCGACGTCGACCGGCAACCTCGGCAACGTCTTCAAGGCCGAGAACAACTGGTGGGGCGAGAACTACTACCGCTCGACCAACCCCGGGCCGGCGGTGGCTCCGACCGACAACCCGCCGGTGCCGGAGAACCCGATCAGCGGCACGGCCTCGGTCGCCGACGGCTCGGGCACCACCTCCAACTCGGTGGACTACTACCCGTACCGCTCCGGTCAGCAGTCGGACATGTCCAACGGCGAGTGGCCGGTGCTGAGCGCGCCGATCCCGGTCGACGACGCCGCTCCGACGGTGACGATCGCCGGTGACGCGACGGTCTACCGCGGCCGCACGATGACCCTCGTGGCGTCGGCGTCCGACGACTTCGGCGTCAAGAGCGTCACGTTCTACGACGGCACGACCAAGCTCGGGACCTCGAAGGGCCCCGATTACCGCGCGACCGAGGCGATCCCCGCCGACGCCGCGTGCGGTACCCGCACGGTGAGCGCGATCGCCGAGGACTCGCTCGGCCAGACCACGGTGTCCTCGGGCACGATCACGGTCAGCTGCGACACCCCGCCGACCGATCCGGACGACGGCAGCGGCACGCCGACGACGACGGTGACGGTCACGACGCCGGGCGAGACCACGACGGTCACGACCGCGGGCGAGACCAGGACGATCACCACGGAGGGTGAGACCAAGACGGTCATCACGCAGGCGCCGCCCGCCGACACGCCCGCGGCTCCGGCGAGCCCGACCATCGGCCTGGCCCCGGTCTCCGGGAAGCTGAAGGTCTCCGGCGCGACCCTCGCGCTCACGCCGTCGGCCCCGGCCGGCGTCAAGCAGGTGGCGCTCTTCCTGGGCACGCGGAAGGTCTGCACGCTCACGGCCGCGCCGTGGTCCTGCCGGGTCGTCCCGAACGGCTCCGAGGTCGGCGACCAGGTGCTGCGCGCCGTCGTCGTCGACACGGTGGACCGCTCCGCCGAGGCGACGCAGAGCGTCGTCGTGGGCAAGTTCACGCCGCGGCTCTCGGTGAGCGTCGCGAGCAAGGGCCTGACCCGCACGACGGTCCGCAAGACCATCAAGGGCAAGGTCGTCCGGCCCACGGGCGTCACCGCCGCCCAGGGCTGCCAGGGCGGCACGGCGACGATCGTCGTCAAGCGCTACGGCCGCTCGATCTCCAACGCCGAGATCGACGTGAAGGGCGACTGCTCGTTCACCAAGACCGTCACCGCCCGACGCGTCGCGTCCGGCTCGGGGGCGTTCTCGTACTCCGTGCGGTTCAACGGCACGTCGGTGCTGTCGACCGCCAGCTCGACCCGGAGGTCCTCCTGATGTTCCCGCGCAGGGCTCGGGCCCTGATCACCGCCGCCGTGGCCACCGTGGCCACGGCGGCCCTGCCCGGCATCGCGTCGGCCGCCGACTGCACGTCGTCGCTGACCTATGACCCGAACGTGCCGACCTGGGATCAGTACTTCTCCCAGCACCCGGACGACGGGGCGATCCAGCCGTTCGCGGCGGGCGGTCCCGGCCGCTCGACCGGCAAGAACACCACGCACAACCTCGACCTCTACTTCGACGCGGTGACGGCCGCGGTCAACTCGTCCCCGGGGACGAAGGACCGCGTCGGGATCGTCAAGAAGTACCTCGGCAAGTCCGAGCTGGGCAACCGCGGGGTCGACGGCCGTGACATCGCCTTCTGGGTGATCGGCACCAAGGCCAACATCGACAACCTCGACACGCCCGGCGGCGACGCCGAGTTCTGGGCGGGCGTGCGCGGCGGGACGATCTCGGAGGCCGACGGCCTCGCGGGGGCGACGACGCGCCCGACGTTCGGCTGGGTGACCGCGACGCCGCACGGCAACGAGCCGGCGGCGGGCGAGGCGATCGCCCGCGAGCTCTACGAGCTGGCGGCCCGCCTCGACTGCGAGAACCTCGACCGCCTCAAGAAGATGGACACGTTCCTCATGCCCGTCCGCAACCCGGACGGCCGTGACAACAACGTCCGCACGACCTCGTGGGCCTTCGACCCCAACCGGGACTTCGGCACCCGCAACCAGGTCGAGAACGACATCTTCATCCCGGAGATGAACAAGTACCCGGGCGTCTTCTTCATCGACGCCCACCAGCAGACCACGGGCTACTTCTTCCCGCCCAACGAGGACCCGGTCCACCACGAGATCTCGTCGTTCTCTCTGGACTTCATCCAGAACACGATCGGGCCGGCGCTGCAGAGGGTCTTCAACGACCAGAGCAGCCAGTACCAGAACTACAACTCCTACGACATGTTCACGCCGGAGTACGGCGACACGGTCCCGTCGCTGATCATGGGCGCGGCCGGCATGACCTACGAGAAGGGGACCGACGAGTCCTACTCCAAGCAGGTCTACGACCACTACCTGGCGATCGACACCACGATCAACCTGACCGTCCAGGACAAGGTCAACATCCAGAAGAAGTGGGTCGCGCAGTGGCAGCAGGCCATCGACCAGGGCGCCGCGTGCGAGCTCCAGCCCAACAAGCTGGTGTCGCCGCTGCACGACACGATCCAGACGATCGTGCCGGAGGGCGGCCAGGACGCGGTCTGCGGCTACTTCTACAAGCCGTCCGAGCACACCGGTGACGTCGCGGCGCTGCTGCAGAACCTCACGCAGGTCGGCGTGCACGTGTACCGGTTCGCGTCCGAGGTGACGCTCCCGGGCGTCCGCGAGTTCGGCAAGGACGCGACGAGCGAGACGCTGCCCGCCGGGACGCTGTACATCCCGATGGCGCAGCCGATGAAGCACTGGGTCCAGGCCGTCCTGGGTCAGGACCCGTTCATCCCGTACAACTACTACTACGACGTGGTCGACTGGTCGTACTCGACCCAGCGCGGCCTGGCCGGCGACGGGTGGCTCACGCAGAACCCGCCGGCGACCGTGACCGCGTCGATGATCCCGGTGACCGACGTCGACCTGTCGTCGTACCCGGCGACCTCGAGCCCCGTGTACGCCTTCGACACCGACTCGATGCAGTCGCTGGCCCTCGTGGCCGAGCTGCTCGACAAGGGCGTCACGGTGTACCGCGGCGTGGCGCCGTTCACCGCCAACGGCGTGAGCTACGCGTCCGGCGCGGCCATGGTCTCCCGGGCCGACCTCGAGTCGGGTGCCGCGGACCTCCGCGCGATGGCCAAGGCCCGCAACGTCCAGGTCACCGGCCTGGGCGCCTTCCCGGTCGCCCGCAAGGCGCTGGCCAAGCCGAAGATCGGCCTCTACACGGGCTCCGCGACGATCCCGACCAACCCGATCAACCAGGCGGGCCCGAACGTCACCGGCAACACCGGCCAGTGCACGTCCACGGTCTTCTGCCAGGCGTACTTCACGCTGACGCAGAAGGACAAGCTGCCCACGTCGATGATCGTCCCGGTGACGACCGCCGACCTCCAGGGCGGCGTGCTGGCCAGCGGCAGGTTCACGGCGCTGATCAACCCGACGACGAGCATCGCCACGTCCGACGCCACGTCGCTCTCCGCGATCTCGGCGTTCGTCAACGCCGGCGGCGTGTACGTCGGCAACCTGGCCGGCGGCACGACGACGGCCCGCAACGCGAGCATGACCACCGCCAACACGTCGACGATCTCCGGCCTCAACACGCCGGGCACGACGTTCGACGCGCGGTTCGACACGACCAACCCGGTCGCGTGGGGCTTCGACGAGGGCGGCTGGATCTACCGGGACGCCAACAGCGACCCGACGTACGACCCGGCGACGCTGGGCGGCAACGGGACGACGATCCCGGCGGCCAGCGCCGTGGTGAGCTACGCCGGCACGACGACCGGCGGCGGCCTGCGGGCCTACGGCTACCAGGTCAACGCGCTGGGGGCCGGGAAGCTCGACGGCCGCCCGGCGGTGATCGACCAGCCGCTCGGCTCCGGCCACGCGGTCCTGATCGGGTTCGACCCGTTCTTCCGCGCCTGGAAGGAGCAGGACGAGCGGATCGTGCTCAACGCGGTGCTCTACCCGCTGGGCGCGTCGCTCCCGGCCTCGCGGAGCACCGTGACGCCGACCGCGTCGCAGCTGGCGGCGGCCATCGAGCCCGTCGCGAAGCCGCTGGCCAAGGCTGAGATGCCGAAGGTCGCGACGTCCTCCAAGGCCGTCGCGGTCGCGACGACCGACCGCGACGTGCGGATCGCCGTCAAGACCAAGCAGCTCAGCTCGCTGCGCAAGGCGGTCAAGGCGGCCAAGCTGCCGAAGTCGGCGATGCGCAAGGTCAAGTACGCGAAGACGAAGGGCCGGGTGACGTTCGTGGTCAAGGGCGTCCGCCCCCTGGGAACCGACCATCACCCGCACTGGATTGGCCGTGTGATGCACCAGTTGTCCAGGCAGCGCGTCAAGCCGATCTCGGCGCAGCTGTAGCGCCTCAACCCCAGCCCAATGTGCTCGGGCGGCGGCGAGCGTATGCTCCCGCCGCCCGTTCACTGTTGTGATAAGGACCACAGAACCATGCAGATCAAGCACCAGCGGTTCGCCGCCATCTTCGCGACCTCGGCCGTCGCAGCCTTTGGGCTGAGCGCCTGCGGCTCGTCGAACGACAACAGCTCCTCGACGTCGTCGGGCTCGGCGGCGTCGACGCAGGCGTCCACCGGCTCCTCGACGATCGCCGTCCCTGAGGCGATCAAGTCGAAGGGCACGCTGGTCGTCGCCTCGGACGCCAGCTACGCGCCCAACGAGTTCATCGCCTCCGACGGCAAGACCGTCGAGGGCGCCGACGCGGACCTCGCCAAGGCCATCGGCAAGGAGCTCGGCCTCAAGGTCGAGGTCAAGAACGTGGGCTTCGACTCGATCATCCCGGGTCTGGCCGCCAAGAAGTACGACCTTGGCATGTCGTCGTTCACCGACACCAAGGAGCGCGAGCAGACCGTCGACTTCGTGACCTACTTCAACGCGGGCACGTCGTTCTACACCAAGGCGCAGGGTGGTACCGAGGTCACCGGCCTCGACGACCTCTGCGGCAAGACGGTCGCCGTCGAGAAGGGCACGACCCAGGCCGACGACTCCACCGCGCAGTCCAAGAAGTGCAAGGCCGCGGGCAAGCCGGAGGTCAAGGTCTCGACGTTCCCCGACCAGAACGGCGCCAACTTGGCCATCCAGTCGGGCCGCGCGCAGATCGGCATGGCCGACTCGCCCGTCGCCGCCTACCAGGTCAAGAAGTCCAACGGGCAGTTCAAGCTCGTCGGCACGCCGTACGGCGAGGCGCCCTACGGCATCGCGATCCCCAAGGGCAGCGGGCTCGACGAGCCGGTGCTCGCGGCCGTCAAGCAGATGATCGCCGACGGGACGTACAAGCAGATCCTCACGAAGTGGGGCATCGAAGCCGGCGCAATCTCGAACCCCGTGATCAACGGGGCCCAGAGCTAGCGAGGTCAGATGTCTTCGACGCAGAACCCGGCCGGGCCTGGGGAGGGCTCGGCCGGCAGCGTCCACGGTGCGATCGAGGCCGTTCCGGTCCGACACCCTGGACGCTGGATCGCGGCCGCCATCGTCGTGGTCATCGCGGTCCTGATGGCCCGGTCGGTGGCGACCAACCCGCGCTTCGAATGGGGAGTGGTGGGTGACTACCTGTTTGATCCGCGCATCATGCGCGGAATCGTCAAGACGCTCGAGCTGACCGTGATCGCGATGGCGATCGGCGTCTTCGGCGGCATCCTGCTCGCCGTCATGCGCCTCTCGCCGAACCCCATGGTCTCGGGGGCCAGCGGCATCTACATCTGGATCTTCCGCGGCACGCCCGTGCTGGTCCAGCTGCTGTTCTGGAACTTCATCTCGGCGATCTACCCGCAGATCACGTTCGGGCTGCCGGGCGTCCACCTCGACGCCAACACGCTGATCAACCCGTTCACCGCGGCGATCCTCGCGCTCGGCCTCAACGAGGCCGCCTACATGGCCGAGATCGTGCGCGCCGGCATCCTCTCGGTCGACGAGGGGCAGTCGGAGGCGGCGCAGGCGCTGGGCATGACGCGCACGCAGACGATGCGGCGCATCGTGCTGCCGCAGGCGATGCGCGTGATCGTCCCGCCGACCGGCAACGAGACGATCTCGATGCTCAAGACGACGTCGCTGGCGTCGGTGATCGCGGTGACCGAGCTGACCTACGCGGCGCAGCTCATCTACGCGCAGAACTACAAGACGATCCCGCTGCTGATCGTGATCAGCATGTGGTACCTGGTCGGCACGACGATCCTGTCGATCGGGCAGTACTTCCTGGAGCGGCACTTCGGGCGCGGCTTCCAGCGATCTCCGGAAGGAGCGGTCGGCGTATGAGCGAGCCGATGGTCCGGGCCGAGCAGGTCCACAAGAGCTACGGGCGCCTCGAGGTCCTCAAGGGCATCGACCTGACCGTCCAGCCGGGCGAGGTGACGTGCCTGATCGGCCCGTCGGGCTCGGGCAAGTCGACGTTCCTGCGGTGCGTCAACCACCTGGAGAAGATCCAGGCCGGGCGCCTGTGGGTCGACGGCGAGCTGGTCGGCTACCGCCAGCAGGGCGACAAGGTGCACGAGCTCCGCGAGAACGAGGTGTCGCGCAAGCGGGCCGAGATCGGGATGGTGTTCCAGCACTTCAACCTGTTCGGCCACATGACCGCGCTGCAGAACGTCATCGAGGCGCCCGTGCGCGTCAAGGGCGTTCCGAAGGCGCAGGCGGTCACGCGTGCCCAGGAGCTGCTCACGCGCGTCGGCCTGGGCGACAAGTTCAACAACTACCCGTCGCAGCTGTCGGGTGGTCAGCAGCAGCGCGTGGCGATCGCCCGCGCGCTGGCGATGGATCCCAAGCTGATGCTCTTCGACGAGCCGACGTCGGCGCTGGATCCGGAGCTGGTCGGCGACGTGCTGGCGGTCATGCGCGAGCTGGCCAGGACCGGCATGACGATGGTCGTCGTCACGCACGAGATGGGCTTCGCGCGTGAGGTCGGCGACACGGTCGTGTTCATGGACGGCGGGGTGATCGTCGAGGCCGGCCGACCGGCCGAGGTGCTCGGCGCTCCGCGCGAGGAGCGCACGAAGGCCTTCCTGGACAAGGTGCTGTGAACGATGCGGAGGCGGCCGCCGATCGGGCGGTCGCCGACGCGCGGCGGATCTGCGCGGTGGAGGCACCGCCGTTCGCCGAGGGGCCGCGCGGCGAGCTGGTCGCCGCGCTGCTCGCCGAGGCCGGCGCGCCGGTGGTCGACACCGACGCCGTCGGCAACGTCATCGCGCGGTTCGGACCCGGCGACGCCCCGCCGGTCGTCTTCGCCGCCCACCTCGACACGGTCTTCGCGGCCGGCACCGAGATCGCGTTCAGGCGCGACGGCGACCGGCTCGCCGCGCCCGGGATCGGGGACAACGCGCTGGGCGTCGCCGCCCTGCTGCACCTCGCCCGCCACCTGCGCGACCACCCGCCACGGCGGCCGCTGTGGCTGGTGGCGACGGTGGGGGAGGAGGGCCTGGGCGACCTGCGCGGCGCCAAGGCGCTGGTGGCCGAGCACGCGCCGGCGGCGTTCGTCGCCGTCGAGGGCACGATGCTGGACGCGATCGCGGTCGGCGCCGTCGGGTCGCTGCGCTTCCGCGTGACCGTGCTCGGGCCGGGCGGCCACTCGTGGGCCGACCGCGGCGCGCCGAGCGCCGTCCACGCGCTCGTGGCGATGCTCGCCGCCGCGCTGGACGCCCTGCCGACCGACCGCGACGACGTGGCGTTCAACGTCGGGACGATCGAAGGCGGCACGACCGTCAACGCGATCGCCGCGGAGGCCTCCGCGGTGATCGACCTGCGCTGCGGCGACGACGCGGACCTGCGCGCGCTCGCCGACGACCTGCGCCGCGCGCTGCGGGCCGACGGCGTGGCCGTCGAGGTCGAGCAGCTCGGCCACCGCCCGGGCGGCGCGCTGGCCGCGGGCCATCCGCTGCCGGCCTGCGCCCGTCGGGCCCGCGAGCGCGCCGGCCTGCCCGTCGCGCTCGAGACCGCGTCGTCCACCGATGCCAACGCGGCCTACGGAGCGGGCGTCCCCGCGATCACCGTGGGGGTGTCGACCGGCGGCAACGCGCACCGGCTCGACGAGTACCTCGACCTGCCGCCGATCGCCGGCGGCCTGCGCGCGCTGACCGCGCTGGCCGACGAGATCGACGCCACCGACTTCTAGGCAGTCGGGGCCGCTCGCCTAGGCGAGCATCGTCCCCAGCGCCCGCATCCCGCGCCGCCACAGCTCGTCGACGTCGGTGTCCGGCGGGAAGCGGTCCGCCAGCTCCAGCGAGACCATCCCGTGCGCGAAGGACCAGATCGCGCGCGAGGCGGGGACGTCGCCCCGTGTCAGCGACCGCAGCGGCCGCGCGGCATGCTGCTCGGCCTCGGCGACCGCCAGCTCGTCGCGGTCCAGGTCGCGGGAGTAGATGAGGCGGTAGAGGTGCGGATGGGCCAGCGCCCAGTCGCGGTAGTTCATGGCCATGCCCATCAGCGGGTCATCGCCCTGGTAGCTCGCGAGGAAGGTGCTCTGCGCGGTGGCCTGCTCGTTGAGCGCGTCGGCGATGATCGCGCTCTCCAGGGCCCGCTTGTCGGTCACGTGCTCGTAGAGCGACGGCGCGCGGATGCCGATCTCCGCGGCCACGTTGCGCATCGAGAGCGCCGTCGGCCCCTGCTCCTCAAGGAGCCGGCGGGCGGCCTCGACGATCTGCTGGCGGCGTGTTGACGGAATGGTGGGTGTCACGATCGGTGATCATCTCACCTCTGAGCAACCCGCTGGGCGAAAACGCTAGGCCTCGCTGATCGGCCAGGATCCATTAAGCGCGATTCGTATCGTTTCGGTATGCGCGTGCCGCGAGCACGGTCATGACGAGGCTCCAGCCGATCACGACCATCCAGCCCGTGGCGTTCCAGGCGCCGCCGCCCAGCGCCACGCGCCCCGCCTGCACCAGCCAGTAGGACGGCAGGATCTGCCCGAAGTCGTGCAGGAACCCCGACGTCACGGGGAACCACGTGCCGCTGACCAGCGCCAGCACCGCGGTGCCGCCGCCGATCGCCGGGCCGACCGACTCGACCGTGACCTTGTGGCCGACGAAGATGCCCGCGGCCGCGAACGGGACGAGCGCGATCACGATCAGCGCGGTCATCTCCAGCCAGTCCCGCGCCGGCAGCGACACGCCGAGCGCCGCGCCCGAGATGTACATCGTGACCAGCGACAGCGCCGCCATCAGGTAGGCGATCGCGACCTTGGCGCGCAGGTAGGAGAACGCGGAGAGCGGGCTGATCCGCAGCTGGCGGTTCCAGCCGACCTGGCGCTCGCCGGCGATCCGCGCGCCGGTGCTGAGCATCGCGGTCATCGTGCCCCACGAGGCCATCGACACCATGAAGTAGAGCGGCGCGCTGAGCCCCGTCTTCTCGAGGTTGGCGGTGTTCTTGTTCGGCGCCGCGGTCAGGAAGTACAACATCAGCGGGAAGCCGAGCGAGAAGAACAGGAAGCGCTTGTTGCGGAAGGCGCGCAGCAGCTCGTAACGGGTGTAGGCGAGGTCGCTCATGCGGCGGTCAACTCCAGGAAGGCCTCCTCGAGGCCGGCGCCGCTGATCTCCAGATCGCGGGCCTCGGGGAAGCGGGTCAGCAGGGCACGGATGGCGGCGTCGGAGTCCGAGCAGCGCAGCGTCACCGCCGCGCCGCGGCGATCGACGCTCGCGACGCCGGGCAGCGTCATCAGCGCCGCGTCGGGCGCGTCGGGCAGCGTCGCGCGGATCGTGCGGGCGCCGACGCGCGCCTTGATCTCGGTCGTCGGGCCGTCGGCGACGACCTGGCCGTGCGCCATCAGCACGGCGCGGTCGGCGAAGTCGTCGGCCTCCTCCAGGTAGTGCGTGGCGAAGACGATCGTCGTGCCGCCGCGGGCGAACTCGCGCATCGTCGCCCAGAACGCGTGACGGCCCTCGACGTCCATCGCGACCGTCGGCTCGTCGAGGACCAGGAGGTCGGGGTTGGCGACCAGCGCGCAGGCGAAGCGCACGCGCTGGGCCTGGCCGCCGCTCAGCTTCTCGGTGCGCTGCTCGGCGGCCTTGGCCAGGCCGGTCAGCTCCAGCACCTCGTCGACGCCCAGCGCCCGCGGGTAGAGCGAGGCCATCATCGCGATCAGCTCGCGGACCGTGAGGTCGCGCAGCAGCGCGCCGGTCTGCAGCATCGCGCCGACGCGGCCGGAGGCGATCGCGTCCTGCGGCGCGCCGCCGAACAGCGAGACCGTGCCCTGGTCGGGCTCGGCGAGCCCGAGGAGCATGTCGATCGTGGTCGACTTGCCCGCCCCGTTGGGGCCGAGCAGCGCCACCGTCTCGCCGGGCTCGATCGCGATGTCCACGCCGCGCACGGCCTCGACGGGGCCGTGGGGCGTGCGGAACGTCTTGACCAGGCCCTCCAGGCGGATCCCGGTCGTCAGCGTGCTGGACTCCATGATCCGTCACGATCGCGGATCGCGCGGCTCCAGGCCAGGAGGTCACCTCCCGAGGCGCGCGTGACAGACGTCACGGCGCCCCGGATGGCGGTGTCACGTGACCGGCTGGCGGTCCTCGTCCAGCGCGGCGGTGCGGGCGCTCATCGAGCGGCCGAGCGCGAGGACCTCCTGGTCCATCAGCGGCACGATCTCGTGCGCGTGGCGCGCGGTCTCGCGCTCGCCGAGCGGCGTGGTCAGCGCGGGCTTCAGCCAGCGGATCGCGTTGACCCAGCCGGGGACGCTGATGCGCGTCTTGCGCCGCTCGATGCCCTTGACGAACGCGTCGGCGCAGGCCTCGACGGAGGTCGTGTTGCCGAGCGGGCCGGGCAGGCGCTGCAGCATCGTGCGGAACGCGCTGAGGTCGTTCTTGGCGTCCTGGACCAGCGGCGTGTCGATCCACGACATGTGCGCCGAGCCGACCTTGACGCCGAGGTAGCCGACCTCGGGCCGCAGCGCGTTGGCGAAGTGCTCGGCGCCGGCCTTGGAGGCGTGGTAGGCGACCAGGCCCGGGGAGGCGGCGTAGGCGGCCAGCGACGAGACGACCAAGGCATAGCCCTTGGTCTCGATGAGCGCGGGCAGCGCCGCGCGGATCGTGTGGAAGACGCCGTTGACGTTGACGTCGATCACGCGGCGGAACGTCGCCGGGTCGACGGCCAGGACGCTGCCGTAGGAGGCGATGCCGGCGTTGGCCATCGCGACGTCGAGCCGGCCGAACGCCTTGAGCGCATGGTCGACGGCGGCCTCCATGTCCTCCAGCTTGGTCACGTCGCCGACGATCGACGTGGCGTTGGCGGCGCCCAGCTCCGCCTCCAGCGCGGCCAGCGGCTCGCGGTCGAGGTCGACGAGCGCCACCTTGGCGCCCTTGGCGACCAGGCGCCGCGCGGTCTCGGCGCCGACGCCGCGCGCGCCGCCGGTGATCAGGACGACCTTGCCCTTCAGCTTGCTCATGAACGTCACCGTACTCTCAACCGCGCGCGACCGCGCCCATGATCGTCTCGGTGAACGCGGCCAGGCGGTCGGGCGGGTAGGCGTCCGGATCGCTGAGCACGAGCTTGGCGCCCTCCTCGGCGCAGGCGATCAGCATCCGGCTGAACAGCTCGACGTCCAGGCCCTTGGGCCCGCCGCGGCGCTCCAGGCCCTGGACGGCGACCGGCTGCAGCAGGCCGAGCAGCCCGCCGCGCACGCGCGCGATCGTCTCGCGCAGCTCGGGCGGCGCGCCCTCGACGGGGAACAGCGCCAGCCGCCACGTGTCGGGCTCGTCGCGGACCATCGTCAGGAACGTGCGCAGCGCCTCGACGAGGACCGCGTCGGGGTCCTCCTCGAAGTCGATGTCGGGGATGACCGCGCGGATCTGGCCCAGCGCGCGCTGCTCGGTGCGCTCGATCAGCGCGTGCAGCAGGCCGTCGAGGTTGTCGAAGTGCGAGTAGATGACCGTGCGCGCGATCTGCGCGTCGCGGGAGACGCGGTCGATCGAGACCGCGCCGTAGCCCTCGCTCAGCACGATCCCCGAGAGGACGTCGAGCAGCTGGTCGCGGCGCTCCTGCGCGTTCATCCGGGCCATGGACGGACATTCTATGTACACAGCTGTACGTACAGTCGTGTACATTGCGCCGACCATGATCCTCGCCGCATCCGCCGACACGCCCGCCGCGGGCGCCCCGCTGGAGCAGATCGCGATCGCCTCGGGCTTCGCCGCCATCACGACCGCCGTGCTGCTGACGCTGATCATGCGCCACCGCTCGGGGCGCTCGACCGTGCTGGCGCGCGCCGGCGACGCCGCCGGCCGGCTGCTGGCGATGGAGCCGTGGGCGGGTCTGCCGTTCCTCGTCGGCTCGCTGGCGCTGGTGTGCGGCGGATTCGGCGTCTTCTGGGACATCTCGCTGCACATCGACACCGGCCGCGACCCCGGGCCGCTGGCCAACCCGTCGCACTACTTCATCCTGCTTGCGCTCTACGGGCTCTTCGCCGCCGGGCTGATGTCCTGCGCGCTGCACGAGAAGACCAAGACGCCGTCGCCGGTGGCGGTGAGGCTGCCGCCGTGGGCGGGCGGCCTGAAGCTGCCGGTCGGCGGCGCGCTGCTGATCTCCTGCGGCGCGTTCGCGCTGACCGGCTTCCCGCTGGACGACTTCTGGCACCGGATGTTCGGCCAGGACGTCACGCTCTGGGGCCCGACGCACCTGGTGATGATCAACGGCGCGATCCTCTCGGTGCCGGTCCTCGCCGTGCTGGCGCTGGAGTCGCGCCGAGCGCGCGGCGGCACGGTGGTGCCGACCGCGGAGACCGTCGTGCGCACGCTGCTGCCCGCCGCGCTGCTGTTCGCGATCGCGTTCTGGGCGACCGAGTTCGACTGGGGCGTGCCGCAGTTCCGCGTGGTCTGGCACCCGCTGCTGCTCGCGCTGGCCGGCGGCGTCGCGCTGACGTGCGGCCGCGTCGTGCTCGGCCGCGGCGGCGCGCTGCGCGTGGTCGCGGTGTACCTCGTGCTGCGCGGCGCGCTGGAGCTGGCCGTGTGGGCGCTGGGCCGCTCGGTGCCCGCGATGCCGCTGTTCCTCGTGGAGGCGATCGGCGTCGAGCTGCTGGCGCTCGCCCTGCGGCCCGAGCGCGGCGCGCTGCGCTTCGGCGCGGCCGCCGGCCTGCTGTGCGGGACCGTCGGCTTCGCCGCGCAGTACGCGTGGACGCACGTCTGGGCGCCGGTGCCGTGGACGCCGTCGCTGATCGCCGAGGGCCTGCCGAGCGCGGCGCTGGCGGGCCTGGCGGGCGGCGCGCTGGGCGCGCTGCTGGGCGCCGGCCTGCGCCAGGAGCTGCCCGCGCGGCCGGTGCGCCGCGGCGTCGGCCTGGCCGCGGCGGCGACGCTCGTGGTCCTCGGCGCCAACGCGCTGTGGGTGAGCAACCCCAAGGGCCTGACCGCCGACGTGACGCTGACGCCGGTCAGCGGGGCGCAGCGCTCGGCGGTCGCCACCGTGCGGTTCTCCGACGGCGGCAGGCTCGCGCGCAAGGCCGAGATGCGCGAGGTGCTCGCCTGGCAGGGCGGCCGCCGCGTCGTCCGCCAGCTCGTCGAGGTCTCGCCGGGCGTCTTCCGCACCGACGGCGCGGTCCCGCTCTACGGCACGTTCAAGACGAACATCCGCGTCCAGTCGGGCCGCGCGCTGATCGCGCTGCCGCTGCACCTGCCGCGCGAGCCCTCGATCCCGACGCCGGGCGTGACGCGCCCCGACCACTTCACCGCGACGATGCTCGCCGACAGCAAGGTCATGCAGACCGAGCGCAAGGACTACGTGCCCGGCTGGCTCTGGACGCCCGCCGCGCTGCTCATGCTCGCCTTCTGCGGCCTCTTCGTCCTCGGGATCTCCACCGGCCTGGCGCGTGTGGCCGACGGGGCGGCGGGCGACGCCGGCCGGACCGGCGCCGCGGCTACGCCGTCGCGGCGGCTTCCGGGTCGCCCGCGGCGGGCGCCGGCGCCTGCGGCGTCGTAGCGGCCGCGGAGGCCCAGTCGCCGATCGTCGTCGCGATCAGCCCGGGGTCGTCCCACATCGGCGTGTGGCCGATCCCGGGGTGGACGCGGAACTGGACGTCCTTGATCTCCGCGCGCAGGCGCGGGGAGAAGGAGTCGATCGGCAGGATGCGGTCCTTGGAGCCCCAGGTGATGAGCGTCGGGACGTCGATCTGGTCCAGGTCGGTCAGGTGCGACTCGCCGTTGCGGATCACCGTGTAGACGTCCTCGACGATCTCGCAGCGCACCGACGAGCGCGCCAGCCCGATCGCCTCGGCGGCCGGCACCTGGTGGCCGCGCGTCATCACGTCGCGCAGCGCGATCCGCCGCAGGCCGGGCCGGGCCATGACCTTCGGCAGCACCTTCAGCGACCGGGCCGTCGTCGACTGCATGCGCGAGAAGACCTTGATGACCTTCAGCGCGGCGGCCGTGTCGTCGGGCCGGATGCCGCCCGCGGGCGAGATCCCGACGACGCTGCGCGCGCGGCCGCGCTTGGCCAGCTCCAGCGCCAGCGCGCCGCCGAGCGAGTTGCCGGCCAGGTGCGCGGTGCCGACGCCGAGCTGGTCGAGGTGCTCCTCCAGGAAGTCCGCCGCACGCGAGATCGAGTGCGGGTGGTCGCTGGGCGGCAGCGGCGAGCCGCCGTCGTGGCCGTGCAGCGTCGGGGCGATCACCTCGAAGCGGGGCACGAGCTCCCCGAGCACCGGCAGCCAGCACCGCCAGGTCGCCGTGAAGCCGTGGATGAGGACGAGCGGCTCGCCCTCGCCGGCGCGGTAGAGCGCGGGGGAGATCTCGGGCATGGTCGAAGGATCGTACGCGTTCAGTGAAGGACGCGCGGCGGGCGGCCGTCCCGCGCGCGGAACGGCCGCCTCGCGCGTCCTCACTCGACCTCGCGACGCCCAAGCGGAAGACGTGCGCCGCGCGGTGGGGACGTCGAGTCGTCAGGCCGTCGCCGCCGGACCCTCCTGCTTCTCCCCGAACGGGTCGGCGAAGACCTCGCTGAAGCGCTCGTCGTGCTTGAGCGCCTCGATGAAGGCTTCGCCGAGCCCGGTCAGGCCGAGCTCCTGCGTCTCGGGGACGTGGGGCTCGTCGTCGGGGTTCCCGCGCCGGGAGCGTGCGCCGCAGCGGTCCTTGCGTCCTGGGGCCATGTCCCTTAGGACGCACGTGCGGCGGGGTTGTGACCGGACTCTCAGGACGAACGTCGCTTCGGCTTGCGCGGCTTCTGCGTCGGGGCGGGCCGGCCGGCGCTCGGGTCAGGCGCGCCGACGGCGTCGAAGAGCATCGCGACGAGCGCGGTATCCGTGGCGCTGGCGCCGTTGTTGCCCAGGCGCTTGGAGGCCGCTTCCTGGATCTTGCGCGCCTCGTCGACGAGCTTGCCGACGGCCTTGGAGAGCTGCTCGACGCCCTTGGCGTCGAGCGCCAGCCGGACTCGCTCGAGCCGGGCGTGATCGGAGTCGAAGCCGCCGACCCCCGCCGCTCGGGTGGCCACCTCGGTCGTCTGGGCCAGCTCGGCGCCGATCACGGCCTGCTTGGCGATGACCGACACGCTGTCCCACTGCTCACCGCCGCTCTTCGGGCGCGGCTTGGCGCGGTAGTGGTGCTCGATGGCGCCGCGGCGGGGCGTCTCGCGCACGAGCTCCAGCAGCCCCAGCTCGTTGAGCTGGCGCACGTGGTAGCTGATCGTCCCCAGGGTGGCGTCGAGTACTTGGCTCAGCTCGACCGGGCTGGCAGGCTGCTCCTCGAGGATGCCCAGGATTCGCACTCGGAGTGGATGGGAGAGCGCCTTGACGTACCGCTGATCATCGACGCTGGTGATGGATGGCATGGCGTTCCTTGGGTTCAGGGATTGTTGCTGTGCACATCATCGCTCAGAATCGTGAACCGCGCGACGGTTAGCGGTCCAAAGTGGCGAAGTTGGCGCACGCTGGTGCAACATTCTCAGGTTCCGCCTACATCAAGTGGTACAAGTACGTGCGGATTTGCACCGTTTCGTCAGCGACGTGACGCCGGTTTAGGATGCGCGGGTGTCCCGAACGCTCGAAGGCCAGACCCTGTTCATCTCCGGTGCCTCGCGGGGCATCGGCCTCGCGATCGCCGTGCGCGCGGCGCGCGACGGAGCCAACGTCGCGCTGATCGCCAAGACCGCCGAGCCGCACCCCAAGCTCGAAGGCACCGTGTACACGGCCGCCGAGGAGATCGAGCGGGCCGGCGGCCAGGCGCTGCCGATCGTCGGCGACATCCGCGACGACGCGTCGGTCGCCGACGCGGTCGCCCGGACCGTCGAGAAGTTCGGCGGCATCGACATCTGCGTCAACAACGCCTCGGCCATCAACCTCTCCGGCACCGAGGCGATGGACATGAAGCGCTACGACCTGATGCAGAGCATCAACACGCGCGGGACCTATGTGGTCAGCAAGGCCTGCGTCCCGCACCTGAAGCGGTCGGCCAACGCGCACGTCCTGACGCTCTCGCCGCCGATCAGCCTCCAGCCGCGCTGGCTGGGCGGCCACATCGCCTACACGATCGCCAAGTACGGGATGAGCCTCTGCACGCTCGGCATGGCCGAGGAGTTCAAGGGCGAGGGCATCGCGTTCAACGCGCTGTGGCCCAAGACGCTGGTCGCGACCGCCGCGGTCCAGAACCTGCTGGGCGGCGACGCGGCGATGGCCAAGTCGCGCAAGCCCGAGATCGTCGCCGACGCGGCCTACGCGATCCTCACCCGTGACAGCCGGCAGTACACCGGGAACCTGGCGCTCGTGGAGGACGTGCTGGCCGAGGAGGGCGTGACCGACCTCAGCGCCTACTCCTACGGCGGCAGCGACGCGGAGCTGCAGGCCGACCTCTTCGTGGACTGACACCTCCAGAAAACGCGCCCGTTTCGCGCCGGTTCGCGTGGGTACGCCTTTTGGTGTGCTGGCAGGGGACCGGGGTCTGGCAAGGACGACGCGCGCGCTGATCGCCGTGCTGCTGCTGGGGGCGCTGACGCTCGTCGCGCTCCCGGCCCGCGCGCACGCGATCGGGATCGGCGACGTCAGCCTCACGTCGGTCGACCCGTCGGCGGGCGCCCACAGCAACTTCACGCTGAGCGTCTCGTTCACCAACGCGAGCGACGACCTCAAGGACGTGACGGTCAACCTGCCGACCGGCCTGCTCGGCAACCCGCGCGCGGTGCCGCAGTGCACCGAGACCCAGCTCAACGCCGACGCGTGCCCGCCGGCCAGCGAGGTCGGCTCCACGACGGTGATGGCGCAGGCGCTCGGCATCCCGCTCAACGTGCCGTCGACCGGCACGGTCTACAACGTCGTCCCGCCGTCCAACCGCCCGGCGCGCCTGGGCATCGTCGTCCGGCCGGTGGGCGGCGTGCTGGGCAAGATCGTCCTGCCCGTCGACATCGACGTGCGCGACGACAGCGACTACGGGCTCGTCAACGTCATCAAGAACATCCCGAACAAGCTCAACGGGATCCCGCTGACGATCACGTCGATGTCGCTGACGCTCGACGGCACCACGCCGGCCGGGCCGTTCTTCATCGTCAACCCGACGTCGTGCGCGCCCAACTCGGTCAGCGTGACGATCGACTCCTACGCGTCGAGCAAGCCGGTCACCGCCAAGGCGCCCTACCGGGCCACCAACTGCGACTCCGATCCCTATCCGCCGCAGCAGGTCGCCGACTTCGACAGCCACGGGATCGACCAGCCGACCGGCGCGACGATCGGGCTGACGATGCCCGAGAACGTCGACGGCCGCGCGCCGTCGCACACGTCCAAGGCCGTCGTGCGCCTGCCCACGGGCTTCGGCTTCAACCCGGCGCTCGCCGACGGCGGCCTGCTGCTCTGCTCGCCCGCGCAGTTCGGCAAGCAGGGCGACGACCCGATCAAGTGCCCCGACAAGTCCCAGATCGGCACCGTGACGTTCGACAACCCGCTGCTGGGCGTCGTGTCGGGCAAGGTCTACTTCGGGCGCACGACCGGCCACCCGTACCAGATCTACTTCTACGCCCAGAAGCAGGGCGTCACGGTCAAGCTCGTCGGCAACGTCACGCTCAACGACGACACCGGCCAGATCACGACGGTCCTCGACGGCCTGCCGCAGGTGCCCTACACGCGCTTCCTGCTGACGTTCTTCGGCGGCGCGCGCGGCGTGCTGACCACGCCGCCGGCCTGCGGCGACTACACGTCCTCGACGACCGCCACGCCGTTCAGCACCGGCAACGCGGTGACGACGTCGCTGACCACGTCGTTCTCCGACGACGGCGCCGGGAGCTGCACGCCCAAGGAGCAGCCGGCGGTCACCGGGAAGATGTCCTCGACCAAGGCCATGGGGTCGGGCACGCTGTCGCTGGACATCCGCCGGCCCGCCGACTCGCGCCGTCCCAAGGCGCTGGACGTCGTCATGCCCTCGGGCCTGGTCGGCAAGGTCTTCAGCGTCCCGATGTGCCCGACGGCCAAGGCGCTGGCCAGCGCGTGCCCGTCGAACACCGAGATCGGGGACATCACCGCGCAGGCGGGCTCGGGGCCGCTGCCGGTGACGTTCAAGGGCAAGCTCTACCTCGGCACCGGCACGTCGACGTCGGTCGCCCGGCTGTGGCTCGACCTGCCGGTGAAGGTCGGCCCGATCGACCTCGGGCACTTCGTCCTGCCCAACTACCTGACGCTCGGCAAGACCGACGGGCGCGTGCACGTGACCGCGACGCTGCCCGACGCGTTCCAGGGCTTCCCGCTCGCGCTGCGGCGGCTGCAGCTGACGATCGACCGCAAGGGCTTCCTCCAGAACCCGTCGGGCTGCGGCGCGCGCACGTTCGACGTCGGCATCACCGGCGTCGACGGCACGCAGGGCGCGGGCAGCGGGCCGTTCCAGGCCACGCAGTGCGGCGCGCTGAAGTTCCGGCCCTCGGTGCGGACGTCGATCGAGGACCCCGACGTCAAGGCCGCCAACGGCCAGCCGCCGTTCCGCACGCGGATCACCAAGCCCGCGAGCGACTCGGCGCTGGCCGACGTCACGCTGCTGGTCTCCGCCGGGCTCCAGCCCAACCCGACCTCGCTCAACAACGGCATCTGCGACCCCGGCCAGCTCGCGCGCGACGCGTGCCCGCCGGACGCGCGCCTGGGCACCGCCTACGCGGTGAGCCCGTTGTTGAAGGACAAGCTCAGCGGGCCGGTCTACCTGAGCAACACCGGGACGCCCGTGCCCGACGAGGGAGGGGTCGGCCTGCCGTACGTCAGCGTGTACCTCAAGGGCGACGGCGTGATGATCCGCCTCGACGGCGAGCTGCGGCTGAGCCCGCAGGCCGGGCGCCTGGAGGCGCACTTCAAGAACCTGCCCGACGTGCCGCTGACCGACTTCACGCTCGACTTCTACGGCGGCCGCAAGGGCCACATCGGGCCGTTCACCAACATGGCGGACCTGTGCGCGTCGAGCTTCGCGCCGTCGGACGCGTCGCTGCTGGCCCAGGACGGCGCCCGCGTGTCGCGGCAGCCGCTGATCGACGCGGCCGCCTGCCGCACCGGGGCGCTGGTGCGCGCCGACGCGTCGGGCCTGTCGACCGCCAAGCCGCAGGTCGGCATCGACGTCACGCCCGAGCCGTCGGACCCGCACCCGCTGCGCCGCGTGACGATCGTCGTGCCCAAGGGCCTGTCGGCCCGGACCGCGCGCGCCGCGCGCGGCGTGCACGCGCGGATGAACGGCAAGCTGCTGGCGCGCAAGCACTGGACGTTCGCCAAGGGCAAGCTCGTCGTCCGCGCGCCCGGCATCGGCGCCCGGCGCCTGCGCGTGGCGTTCACGCGCGGCGCGGTCGTGCCGACCGACGGCGTGCGCCGCCTGGCGCGCCAGGCGATGTCGGACCTCTCCGGCGCCCAGCCGGTGCCGCTGAAGCTGTCGGTCTACACGACGGCCGTGCGGACCGGCAAGCGCGGCAAGACGATGTTGAAGGTCAACGGGCGGCCGTAGGGGCGGGGCGGCCTAGATGATCCCGACGAGCGCGGCGCAGACCCAGTTGGAGGCGCCGGCGCCGTTGTTCCACAACTTGGCGGCGAGGCGGTCCTGCTCGGCCTTGGAGGCCTTGTAGGCGGCGGAGGTCGAGCCGCCGAGGCCCGCCCAGGTCGCGGGCATCATCTGGTAGTAGCCGCTGGCGCCCGCGAAGTTGGGCGGCAGGTTCTGGCCGCCCGACTCGCACTGGACGATCGCCCACGGGATCGCCCAGGGTCCGCCGGGGCCGACGTTGCTCGTCGCGGCCTTCGCGCGCGCGGCCAGCAGCTTGCGCAGCGTCTTCTCGGCGGACTTGCGGGACGCGCGCGTGGCGTGCAGCGCGGCCAGGCGGGCGGCGCGCGCCTGGGCCAGCGCGTCGCGGCGGGCCTGTGCGGCGGCCTCCATCCCGGCCAGCGCGTTGCGCTCGCGCTGGACGGCGATCGTCTGCTCCTGGCGCTTGGCCTCCAACTTGGTCAGCTTGAAGGTCTCGCGGCCGGCGTCGGCGCGGGCGTCCTTGACGACGTCGACGATCTCGGTGTCGGCGTCCTCGACGCGCTTGTAGAACTCCATGCGCTCCAGCAGGTCGCCGAAGCCCTGGGAGTTGAGGACGACCGTGACGAGGTCGGGCTTGTCGGACATGTAGCGCTCGCGCAGCAGCTCGGTCAGCCGCGTGCGCGACTCGGCGAGGCGCCGCTTCAGGCGCGCGAGGCGCTTGCGCTCGGCGGCCAGGTCGGTCTGCGTCCGGGTCAGGCGCGCCTGCGCGGCGTTCAGCTGCGCCTGCGCGTCGGCCAGGCGCCCCTCGATGATCGTCAGCTCCTTCTGCGACGCGTGCTCGAGGCGCAGCAGGTGCGCGGCGGCGTCGCCCAGCGCGGCCTCGCGCTGCTTGCCCGCGTGGATCTTCGAGCGCAGGCCGGACTCGCTGGCCCCGTTGGCGGAGACGGCGACGACGAGCAGCGCGCAGAGCGCGAGGATGAGGGCCCGGCGGAGCGGCAACGGCGTCACGCTAGCGGCGTGAACCCCTGCCACCTGCAGGGGAACTTGCAGCGAGGCCTATAGGTCGCGCAGCTGCGCGAAGGCGGGCGCGAGCGCGTCGTAGAGCCCGTCGAAGACCGGCAACATCTTCTTGTAGGTCTCGGCGGCGCCGGGGTCGGGCTCGCGGACCTCGTCGAGGGCGATGAGCTCGGCGGCGCGGTCGAAGGAGCCGATCGCGCCCAGCGCCTCCATGCCCAGGAGCGCGGCGCCGAAGCCGCTGCCCTGGTGGCCGTCCGGGAAGCCGACCGGCTGCCCGAGCGTGTCGCACAGCATCTGGCGCCACAGCGCGCTGCGCGCGAAGCCGCCGGTGGCGCGGATCTCGTCGACCGCGTTGCCCGCGTCGCGCAGCGAGGCGAGCACGAGCGCCATCTGCTGGCAGACGCCCTCGATCGCCGCGCGAACGAGGTGCTCGCGGCGGTGGCCGCGCGTCAGCCCGACGTAGGCGCCGCGCGGCAGCGTCGACCAGTGCGGCGCGCGCTCGCTGAGCAGGTAGGGGAGCATCACGAGGCGGTCGCTGCCCGGCGGCGCCTGCGCGGCGAGGTTCATCAGCTCGGTCTCGGGATCGTCGTCGGCGCCCAGCTCGGGCGTCAGCGCGTCGCGGATCCACCGCAGCACGACGCCGCCGTTGTTGATGGCCCCGCCGACGACCCAGCGGTCCTCGGTCAAGGCGTAGCAGAACACGCGGCCCTTGCGGTCGACCACCGGCTTCTCGACCATCAGGCGCAGCGCGCCCGACGTGCCGATCGAGCACGCCGCCACGCCGGGCCGGGTCGCGCCGACGCCCAGGTTGGCCAGCGGGCCGTCGCCGGCGCCGAGCACCAACGGCAGGTCGGGCGGGCAGCCCAGCGCCTTCGCGCCGTCGGCGCTGAGCGACATGATGTGCTTGCTCGGCGCGACGTCGGGGAGCTGCTCGCGCCGGACGCCCGCGACCGCGAGCGCGTCGTCGTGGTACTCCAGCGTGCCGAGCGCCAGCAGGCCGGTGCCCGACGCGGTGGAGTGGTCGGTCAGCCACGCGCCGGTCAGCCGGTGGACGATCAGCTCCTTGACGCCGACCCAGCGCGCGGCGCGCGCGCGGCGCGCGGGCTCCTCCTCGCGGAACCACACCAACTTGGTCAGCGGCGCCATCGGGTGCAGCGGCGTGCCGGTCGCCCCGTGCAGCTCGGGCCGCTCGCGGCGCAGCCGCTCGGCCTGCGGCGCGGCGCGCTGGTCGGCCCAGGTGACGATGTCGGTCAGCGGCGCGTCGTCGTCGCCCAGCCCGATCAGCGAGTGCATCGCGGTCGAGCACGACAGGCCCGCGACGTCCAGCCCGGCGGCGCGCGCCGCGGCGAGCGCCTGCCGCGTCGCGGCCACGACCGCGTCGACCACGACGCCGGGCTCCTGCACCGCCCAGCCCGGGCGCGGCGCGGTGAGCGGGTAGGCGATCTCGGTCGAGCCGGTCTCGCGACCGTCGGCGTCGAAGGCGCCGGCCTTCGCGCTGGTCGTGCCGATGTCGATGCCCACTACGACGACGGGAGCGGTCGTGGTCACGCGATCACGGACGGGATCATGACGCCCGCCGCGCCAAGGCAGGTCCCGGCGGCTCGGCATGTCCCCGGCAAGCTGTTAGGGTGCCCTAAGGATGACCAACCGCCACAGTAGGAGTTAGAGCGTGGGACGCTACACGGGGCCGGTCGAGCGGCTCTCGCGGCGCGAAGGCGTCGAGCTGTACCTCAAGGGCCTGCGGGCCATCAACGGCAAGAGCGCGCTGGCGCGCCGCGGCCCGCTGCCGCCGGGCCAGCACGGCAACCGGCGCCCGAACAAGCCGACGGTCTTCAGCACGCAGCTGCGCGCCAAGCAGCTGGCCAAGCGCTACTACGGCGTCCGCGAGAAGCAGTTCCGCCGCTACGTCGCGCGCGCCGAGCGCCACGCGGGGCGGACCGGCGAGGAGCTGCTGGTCACGCTGGAGCGCCGGCTGGACAACGTGGTCTACCGGTTGGGCTTCGCCTCGACGCGCGCGCAGGCGCGGCAGTTCGTCGGCCACGGCCATGTGATGGTCAACGGGCGGCGCGTCGACATCGCCTCCTACCTGGTGCGCCCCGACGACGTGATCACGTTCAAGGCCGACACGCCGGTCGAGCCGCTGATCCGCGAGGCGACCGAGCTGACCAGCGGCGTCGGGCCGTGGCTGCAGGCCGACTTCGACGGTCTGACCGGCAAGGTGCTGCGCCTTCCCGAGCGGCGGGAGATCCCCGCGCCGATCGAGGAGCAGCTCATCGTCGAGTTCTACTCGCGGCGCTAGCGATGAGCGAGTTCGCGCGGTTGGCCGGGCAGCAGTGCCCGCCGCAGGAGTCGCTGGCGCTGGAGCTGGCCGCGGAGCTGGGCGTCGACGGCGTGGCGCTGTCGGCGGCGCGGCGCTCCCTGGGGGTCCTGGCGCGCGGCCTGGGCGACGTCCGCTCGCCGGGCGAGCAGCTGGAGGCGCTGCGGGCGCTGGCCGCGCGGGTGCTGCGGCCCCGGCGCGACGGCGCGCTGCTGCTGCCGGAGGTCCTGCGCGAGGGGCGCGGCCATCCGGTCGGCGTCGCGGTCGCGCTGGTGGCGGTCGCCCAGCGCGCGGGCTGGCCCGTCGACCTCGTCGGCCACAACCTGCGGCTGTACGTCGCCCACCGCGGGCACGGCCCGGGTGCGGTCGTCGATCCCTCGCGGGTGGAGGCGCTGCTGGATCCGCGCGAGCTGGGCGAGGACCTGTCGTGGCGCTGCGCGCACGAGGCGACCGGCGTGGTGCTGCGGCAGGTGACGACGGCCGCCGAGCGCTCCGGGGACCTGACGCGCAGCCTGACCGCGAGCGCGCTGCTGCTGGCGCTGCCGGTGGACGGGACGTCACGCGCGGCGCAGACCGCGATGCACCAGCGCCTGCTGTCGCGGCTGAACTAGGCAGCCGAGGGGATCCGGGTCACTCTATGACGAATAGTTCGTCATAGAGTGACCCGCACGGCCGCTTGGGCACGGCGCGGAGCCCGAGCGGTACCGTGATCCTCATGCCCCGCCGTCGCCTCGCGAACGCCCCCACGTGGCCCGTCGCCGCCGGCTCGCTGGCGCTTGGCTTCGCGGTCGCGCAGGCGACGGGCGTCCGGCCGCTGGGCGGCGTCGTGCTGATCGCCGGCTGTGGCTGGTGCGCGCTGCGGTGGCGCGAGCGCGTCGGCGTCGGTCGCACGGCCGGCCTGGTCGGGCTCTACCTCGCGGCGTTCGTCGCCTCGCACGTGCTCGGGCACGCGATCGGCGCGTGGCCGTCCGTGGCCGTCGTCAGCGCCGTCGTCGGTGCCGGCACGTATGCGGTCGCCGACGCGGGGCCGGCCAGGCGCGTCGTCAACGCCTGAGGCCGGCCCCGGTGCTCAGGCTCGCTGGCCCGCCGGCTGCGCTCGCGGCCCCGCAGCAATCCCCGGGCTGCGCGGCGGCACGGTCAGCAGGCGGCTCTGGACCAGCGCGACCTGGCGGGCGTGCAGGTCCAGCTCCCGGGCCAGGATGGCCTGGATGTGGTGCGCGTGCGACTGCATCGGCGGATCCTCGCCGCCGCCCAGCCTCCGGGCAGCGGAGCAGGCACCCGGTCGCGGGTACGGTCCGCCACACCCCCGGGTCAGGTGGTCGGCCCGCTCAGCGCGCCGAGGACTGGGCCCAGATGTTGATCCCGGCGTCGACCGCGTGCCGGTCGATCGTCGCCAGCTCGCCCTCGGAGAAGTCGAGGTTGTCGAGCGCCGCGAGGTTCTCGTCGAGCTGCTCGACGCTGCTCGCGCCGATCAGCGCGCTCGTCACCCGCTCGTCGCGTAGCGTCCAGGCGATCGCCATCTGCGCCAGCGACTGCCCGCGCTCGGAGGCCATCCCGTTGAGCGCCTCGACGTGGGCCAGCGCGTCGGCCGTGATCATGTCCCGCGTGAGGAAGCGCCCCTCGGCGGCGCGCGAGCCCGCCGGGATCTTCCCGCCGAGGTACTTGTCGGTGAGCATGCCCTGCGCGAGCGGCGAGAACGCGATGCAGCCGACGCCCTCGCGCTCCAGGACGTCGAGCAGGTCCTCCTCGACCCAGCGGTTCAGCAGCGAGTAGGACGGCTGGTGGATGAGCAGCGGGACGCCCATGTCGCGCAGGATCTGCGTGGCCTCCTCGGTGCGCTGGCCCGAGTAGGAGGAGATCCCGACGTAGAGCGCCTTGCCCTGCTGGACCGCGGTGGCCAGCGCGCCCATCGTCTCGTGCAGCGGCGTGTCGGGGTCGAAGCGGTGGCTGTAGAAGATGTCGACGTGGTCGAGGCCCATGCGCCGCAGCGACTGGTCCAGCGACGACAGCAGGTACTTGCGCGAGCCCCACTCGCCGTAGGGCCCGGGCCACATGTCGTAGCCCGCCTTGGTCGAGATCACCAGCTCGTCCCGGTAGGCCTTCAGGTCGGTCGCCAGCAGCGTGCCGAAGTTGACCTCGGCGCTGCCCGCCGGCGGCCCGTAGTTGTTGGCCAGGTCGAAGTGCGTGATCCCGCGGTCGAACGCGCGGCGGACGATCGCCCGCTGGGACTCCAGCGACCGGTCGTCGCCGAAGTTGTGCCAGAGGCCGAGCGAGATCGCCGGCAGCTTCAGGCCGGAGCGGCCGGTGCGGCGGTAGAGGGTCGGATCCGCGTAGCGATCTTCAGCAGGCACGTAGGGCATGCCCATAGAGTTACCCGATGAGCATCACGACCGGAGACGGATACGCGATCGGCCATCTCTCCGACCTCGGAGAGGGACCCGGAATGCGCAAGGTCCGCGCGCCTTTGGGCGTCACCGCGTTCGGCGTCAACGCGATCGTCCTGCCGCCCGGCTACGAGACCGACCCGCACGCCCACGAGCGCCAGCAGGAGGTCTACTTCGTGCACCGCGGGGCGATCGAGATCCGCTTCGGCGACGGCACGCGCCACCGCCTGGAGGAGGGCGGCCTGGCCCGCGTCGACCCGTCCACCGTCCGTGCGCTGAGGAACGTGGGCGACGGCGAGTTCGGTGTACTACTGCGTCGGCGGCGCCGACGGCTACGTCGGCCGCGACGGCGTGTCCGCGTCGTTCGAGCCCGCGTCGTCGTCCACGTAAGGCTCCAGCGCGCGCCGGAACGCGTCCGGCCACGGCGTCTTGACGTGTTCGCGCGCGTCCACGCAGACGTGACGTAAGAAGCCGGCCGCGACCGCCGTCCCGTCACGGCGAATCGCGAACCGGCTTATCAAGGAGGAACTCGTGGGCGGCTCGAATGTGACCACGATTTCGAGAACGTCGTCGAAATGGGCGGGAGCGAGGTACCGCACCCCGCTCTCGGCGACCACGAAGTCGACCCCGTGCTCGGCCACGAACTCGCCGTAGGAGACGCCCAGCGCCGACCGCAGCGCCTCGGTGTGGGCGATGTCGAAGTACGTCAGGTAGTGGCCGTTGAAGACGTGGCCCTGCATGTCGCACTCGACGTAGCGGACGCGCAGGGCGGTGATCAGCGGGGTGGGCGGCATGGCGGCACGCAAGCCTAGACGGAGGACCAGGGATCCTCTCGCCCGAGGCCAAGCTCGCGATCACCGGTCGCGCGCAAGGGCCACGCCTCGCGCGTTCACCTACACCATGGTCAAGGGCGAGAACCCCAAGGCGCGGTGCGATAGTCCTGTACGCGATGCGCCTGCTCTTCGTCTGCATGGGGAACATCTGCCGCTCGCCGACCGCGGAGGCCGTGATGCGCGCGGTCGTCGCGCGCGAGGGCCTGGAGGACGAGATCGAGATCGACTCGGCCGGGACCGGCGGCTGGCACGTCGGCGATCCGCCGGACGCGCGCTCGACGGCGACCGCGGCCAAGCGCGGGATCGTCATGGCGGGCGCGGCGCGGCAGGTGACCGAGGCCGACTTCGAGGCCTATGACCTGCTGCTGGCGGCCGACGAGCGGAACCTGGCGTCGCTGCGCGCCGGCGCGCCCGACGACGAGGCAGCGGCCAAGGTCCACCTGCTGCGGGAGTTCGACCCCAAGTCGGTCGCGGCGGGCGACCTCGAGGTCCCGGATCCCTACTACGGCGGCCCGGACGGCTTCGAGCACGTGCTGGACCTGATCCAGGACGCCTGCGAGGGCCTGCTGGCGCACCTGCGCGCCGAGGGCGCGATCAGCGGCGGCGCCGCCGCGCCGTGACCCGCGACGCGCTCGCCGCGGCCCTGGGCCAGGAGGTCGTCGCGCTCGACGCGATCCCCGGCGGCGACCTCAACGACGCCTACCTCGGCGGCCTGGCCGACGGCACGCCGTTCTTCGTCAAGACCGCGTCCGACGCCGCGCCGGGCGCCTACGCCGCCGAGGCCGCGGGCCTGGACTGGCTGCGCGACGCCGGCGGCCTGCCGGTCCCCGAGGTCCTGGCCGTCGGCGAGGGCTTCCTCGCGCTGGAGTGGGTCGAGGGCGGCGGCCGTCCCGATCCCGAGCAGCTCGGCCGCGGGCTGGCCGCCGTGCACCGCGCGGGCGCGCCGCGGGCGGGCGCGCTGCCGCCGGGCCGCGACGGCGAGGCCTACGTCCTCGGCCCGCTCACGCTGCCCAACGCGCCCGCCGACGACTGGCCGGCGTTCTACGCCGCCTCGCGCCTGCTGCCGCTGGCGCGCATGGCCGCCGACCGCGGCGCGCTGGACGCCGCAGGGGTCAAGGCCGTCGAGTCGGTCGCCGACCGGATCGCCGACCTCGCCGGACCGCCCGAGCCGATCGCGCGCCTGCACGGCGACCTCTGGTCGGGCAACGTCCACGCCGACGTCGACGACCGCCCGTGGCTGATCGACCCGGCGGCCTACGGCGGCCACCGCGAGATCGACCTGGCGATGCTCACGCTGTTCGGGAACCCCGGACCGTCGTTCGAGCGCGCCTACGACGAGGTCTGGCCGCGCGCCGACGGCCATGCCGAGCGCGTCGACCTCTACCAGCTGCTGCCGCTGCTCGTGCACGCCGTGCTGTTCGGCGGCTCCTACGGCGCCTCGGCCCGCCGCGCCGCCGAGCGGTACATCTAGACACCGCAAACGGGTACGGTCCCGCCATGGGCAAGATCACCGGCGAGCGCTCGGTCGAGATCGACGCGCCGATCCAGAAGGTCTTCGACATCGCCGCCGACATCGAGGGCTCCGTCGACTGGATGGGCGCGATGAAGGACGTCGACGTCCTGGAGCGCGACGGCGACGGCCGCGCCAAGATCGTCGAGACCGTCAACGACGCGAAGGTCAAGACGGTCAAGACCAAGCTGTCGTTCACCTACAACGCGCCGACGGAGATCCGCTGGCGCCAGGAGAAGGGCGACGTCAAGGCGCTCGACGGCTGGTGGACGCTCGAGGACCTCGGCGGCGACCGCACCCGCGCCACCTACGCGCTGGAGGTCGACCCGGGCCGGATGCTCGGCATGCTCATCCGCGGCCCGGTCGAGGGCCAGGTGCGCGACTTCCTGCTCGGCGATGCCGCCGACGGCCTGAAGAAGACCGCCGAGGGCTGACCGCCGCCGTTCGCTAGCTTCGAGGCCGCATGGCCTCGCAGGAACCTCCGCCGCGGCGCGAGGGGCTCGACGTCGCGACGCTGTTCATCAGCGCGATCGCCTCCGCCGCCGCGGCCTACGTGACATCGAAGATCTGGGCGCCCGGGACGCTGTTCAGCGCCGCGATGACCCCTGTCATCGTCGCGCTGGTCAAGGAGGGCCTGCGCCGGCCGACCGAGGTCATCACGAACGTCGTCCCGACGGCGTCGCGGTGGACGCGCGCCGGGGCCGACGACGCCGGCCTCGTCGCGGACGTCGAGCCGGGCCAGGCGCCGCCCGACGAGGCGCCCGCGCCGGTGCTGGTCCCCGGCGACCACGGGCCGGTCCGCGTGTACTCCACGCGCGGGCGCAGGCTGCGCTGGCGCCTGGCGGTCATCACCGGCCTGCTGGGCTTCGGGATCGCCGTGCTGGCGTTCACGGTGCCGGAGCTGATCGCCGGCCAGTCGCTGGGCGGCTCGAACAAGACCACGATCTTCGGCGGCGGCGGCCACCGCCACCGCACGTCGACGACCAAGTCCACGACCACGAAGACGTCGACGCAGAAGACGACGACCTCCACGACGCCGACGACGCCACGGACGGTCACCCAGACCGAGACCGTCACCACGCCGACGCCGACGCCGACGACGCCCGCCCAGACGACGCCCGCGCCGTCGAGCGCCGCGCCGCAGTCCTCGACCGCGCCGTCCAACGAGCAGGGCGACGCGGCGGCGCCGCCGGTCGGCTAGCGGTCCTGCTCGCGGTCGGCGCGCTCGGCCTCGGCGAGCTTGTCGCGCAGGTAGGCGGCCTTGTCGGCGCGGCGGCGGTGCGCGCGCTCCTCGGCGGGCTGCCGCGCCTCGCGGGCGAAGCGGTCCTCGTCGCGGGCGCGGTCGTCCTGCTGACGCTCCAGAGTCTTGGGGTCGCGGCGCGGGGCCATCTCGCTGCGGTAGTACCCCGCCTTGATGTCGTTCAGCAGCCCGAGGCGGTCGAACGAGGGCATGACGGCCGTCGCGCTCATGCCGCGACGAGCGCGGTCAGGTTGCGGCGCGCGCGGTGCACGAGCTGCACCGCCGCGTTCTCCTTGACCCCGAAGTGCGCGGCCAGCTCGTCGTAGCCGTGGCCGTCCAGCGCGCGCAGCGCGAGCGCCTCGCGCTGGCGCGGCGGCAGCTGGGCCATCGAGGTCAGCGCGGCCCGCAGCTGCTCGTTGCGCGACGCGACGTCGCAGCAGTCCGCGCCGCCCGCCGCGGCCGGCTCGACGTCCGTGTCGGCGGCGTGGCGGCGGGCGGCGCGGTCGAGCTCCGAGAGGCACGCGTTGCGCACGCAGCGAAACAGCCACGGGCGCAGCTCGACGACGCGGCCGCGGCCCAGCAGCGCCTGCTGCGTGCGGGCCAGCGCGTCGTGCACGGCGTCCTCGGCGTGCTCGGCGCCGACGTAGCGCCGGGCGAAGCGGCGCAGGGCGGGCGCGTGGCGACGGTAGATCGCGTCCAGCGCCCAGGCGTCGCCGTGGGCCAGGCGACGGGCGAAGGCCGCGTCGCCGGCGTCGAGGCGGACGGGGCCGTCGAAGGAGGGTCGGGAGAGCTGCACCGGAGTCATGGCGGCGAACCTAGGCGCGGCCCGGCGGGTTTCCAGTATCACCCTGGTCTCAGCGGGGGTCTTCCGCCTGCTGGCCGCACCACGACGTGCGGGCAGCCGAACCCGCTTCGTAGAATCCGCCCCCTGCACAGCGCCGCGCCGATCACGATCCGCCCCGCCAACCCCGGCGACGCCGAGCGCATCGCCGCGATCTACAACGAGGGGATCGCCAACCGGGCGGCGACGTTCGAGACGCGCCCGCGCAGCAAGGCCGAGGTCGCGGGGTGGACGGTCGCGTCGCTGCCGATCCTCGTCGCCGAGGTCGACGGGCACGTGGCGGGCTTCGCCAAGGTGGTCAACTACTCCGAGCGCGAGGTCTACGCCGGGATCGGCGAGCACGCGGTCTACGTCGCCGGGGACGCGCGGCGCCTGGGCGTCGGGCACGCGTTGTTGGAGGCCTTGGCCGAGGCGGCCGACACGGCCGGGCTCTACAAGCTGACCTCGCGGATCTTCTCCACCAACACGGCGTCGATCGCGCTGCACGAGGGGTCGGGCTTCACGATCGTCGGCCTCCAGCGCCGCCATGGCCGGCTCGACGGCGAGTGGAAGGACTGCGTGCTCGTCGAGCGCCTGCTGGGCGACGCGGCGTCGTAGCCGCCGTCAGCCCGCCAGCGCCAGCGTCACGCGGTCCGCGAGCAGGCGGCCGCGCAGCGTGAGGACCGCGCGGTCGCCGTCCAGCTCCAGCAGGCCGTCGTCGGCGAGCCGCGCGGCGGCGTCCCGCTGGGTCGCGTCGAGCGCCAGGCCGTCGCGCAGCCGGACCTCCAGCATCACGCGCTCCAGGCGCGCCGCGTCGTCGTCGGGCGTCTCGCGCCCGGCGGCGGGCGAGGCGCCGTCGGCCAGCGCGGCCATCCAGCGCGCCGGGTGCAGCGCGTTCCACCAGCGCACGCCGCCGACGTGCGAGTGCGCGCCCGGCCCGACGCCCCACCAGTCGCCGCCCGCCCAGTAGCCCATGTTGTGGCGGCAGCGGTCGGCGGCGGTCCGCGCCCAGTTGGAGACCTCGTACCAGCCCAGCCCGGCCTGGGCCATCAGCGCCTCGGTCGTCTCGTAGCGCTCGGCGAGCACGTCGTCGTCGGGCGTCGGCAGCTCGCCGCGGCGCACGCGGGCGGCCAGGCGGGTCCCGGGCTCGACGATCAGCGAGTAGGCGCTGACGTGGTCGGGGTCGGCGTCCAGGGCGGTCTCGACGGACATCTGCCAGTCTGCGGCGGTCTCGCCGGGCGTGCCGTAGATGAGGTCCAGCGAGACGTGCTCGAAGCCCGCGGCGCGGGCCTCGCGGGCGGCGGCGACCGCGCGGCCGGGCGTGTGGTGGCGGTCGAGCGTCGCCAGGACGTGCGGCGCGGCGGACTGCATGCCGAGCGAGATCCGCGTGAACCCGGCGGCGCGCAGCGCGGCGAGCTTCGCGGGGTCCACGGACTCCGGGTTGGCCTCGGTGGTGACCTCGGCGCCGGGCGCCAGGCCGAGGTGCTCGTCGATCAGCGCGACGACCGCGGCGAGGTCGGCGGCGGGCAGGAGCGTCGGCGTGCCGCCGCCGACGAAGACGGTCGCCACGGGCGGGGCGGCGTCGCCGAGGACCCGCCGCGCCAGCGCCAGCTCCGCCGCGACCGCGCCGACGTAGCCCTCCGGCCCGGCCTCGCTCGGGATGTAGGTGTTGAAGTCGCAGTAGCCGCAGCGCGTCGTGCAGTACGGCACGTGGACGTAGACGCCGAACGGGCGCCCGGGCGCGCCGAGGCCGCGCAGGGCCGCCGCCGGCAGCGTGCCGTCGTGCGGGGGACGGTCGCCGTCGGGAAGCCGCGCCATGGTCAGCCGTCAGGGTAGAGCCGCGCGCGGAACGCCCGCGCGCCCTCGACCTCCGCGCCCGCCGCCCGCACGCGCTCGACCAGCGCGCCACCAGCCGTCCGGCCGCGTCCCGATCACGTTCATCCCGTCCACCAACCAGCGCACACCCGGCATGTTCCCGCGCGCCCGGCCGCTATGGTCAACCGCCGCATGCGGGCCCGCGCGTCCATCCTGCTCGTCCTGATCGCGGCGGCCCTCCTGGCCGGCTGCGGCGGCGGCGACGGCGCCAAGGACGACTACGTCACCTCGCTCAACCAGGCGCAGGACGCGCTCCTGAAGCGGGTGACGCAGCTCAACGAGCGCATCACCGCGACCTCCACGCCGGCGCAGGACCGCGCCACGCTGAAGGTCTACGAGACCGCCGTCGACACGGCGGTCCGCGACCTGCGCGCGATCGACCCGCCGAGTGGCCTCGACCAGCTCCACCAACAGTTCGTGCGGGAGGTGGCCGAATACGGGGCTGTGGTGCGACAAGCACGAGACCGCCTCAGCAACGGCAGCGTCAAGAGCGGCCTGGCCGTGCGCGGCACGCTGCCCGACGCGTTGGAGCGGGTCGCGCGCGAGCTCAACGCCACCATCAAGGCCATCAACGCCAAGTTGCAGGGGTAGCGCCGACCGTGCTCGCGAGGCTGCGCGCCGCGCCGGTCACGGTGCCGACCCTCCTGGCGGTCGCCGTCTTCCTGGCCTGGACGCCGTTCGACGGCGCCCAGGCCGTCACGCGCTGGGCGCCCGGCGGGATCGCGCTGATCGCGCTGCTGGCGGCGACCGGCGGCGGCCTCGGCCTGCGCTGGCGCGCGGTGCCGGGCGCGGTCCGCGCGGCGGTCGTGCTCCTGGCCGCGTTCACCGCGTGGTCCTATCTGTCGCTGGCCTGGGCCCACGACGGCGGCGCCGCGCTGGAGGGCGCCAACCGCACGCTCCTGTACCTCGTGGTCTTCGCGCTCTTCGCGCTGTGGCCGCAGCGGCCCGCCACCGCGGCCTGGGTCCTCGGCCTGTGGACGGCGGGGATCGGCGTGCTCGCGCTGATCACGCTGATCCGGCTGGGGACGCTCGCCGACCCGCATGCGGCGCTGTTCGGGCGCAACGACCGCCTGCTGTGGCCGATCGGCTACCCCAACGCCGAGGCGGCGACGTGGCTGATGGCCTTCTGGCCGGCGGTGGCGTTCGCGGCCTCGGCCCGCGTGCCGTGGGTCCTGCGGGGCGGGGCCGCCGCGCTGGGCGTCGTGCTCGCCGACGTCGCGCTGCTGAGCCAGTCGCGCGGCTCGATCCTGGCGCTGCCCGCCTGCGTCGCGGTCTTCCTGATCTTCGTCCCGGGGCGCCTGCGCCACGTCGCCGCGCTGCTGCCGATCGCGGGCCTCGCCGCGCTGGCCGTGCCCAAGGTCCTGGACGTCGGCGACGCGATCGACGCCGACGGCGCGGTGGCCGACGCGGGAGCGTCGGCGATGAAGGTCGTGCTGCTGATGGCGGTCGTGGCGGGCGTGATCGTCGCCGCGGCCGGCGCCTGGGAATCGCTGCGCCCGCCGGCCGAGCGCACGGCCCAGCGGATCCGGACGACCTGGCGCGCGCTCGTCGTCGCCGGCGTGGCGCTCGGGGCGGTCGGCGGGCTGGTCGCGGTCGGCAACCCGGTGCATCGGGTCGACCACGCGTGGGACTCGTTCAAGGGCGGCTACGAGGACAACACGGGGTCGTCGAGCCGCCTGACGGCCGGGCTGGGGTCCAACCGCTATGACTTCTACCGGGTGTCGCTGGACCTCTTCGCCGACCATCCGATCGCGGGCGTCGGCGCCGACAACTTCTTCCAGGACTACCTGCGGCTCGGCGACTCGCCCGAGACGCCGAGCTACCCGCACAACCTGGTCCTGCGCACGCTGTCGCAGACCGGGATCGTCGGCACGCTGCTGCTGCTCGGGGCCTTCGGCGCCGCGCTGGCCGCCGCGGGGCGCGCGATGCGCCGCTCCGACCCGCTCGCCGCGACGGTCGCCGGCGGCGCGGTGATCGCCTTCGCCTACTGGGTCGCGCACGGCATGACCGACTGGTTCTGGGAATGGGCGGGCCTCGGCGCGCCCGCGTTCGCGCTGCTCGGTCTGGCGTGCGCGCTGGCGCCGCGGCCGGCGGTCGCCCCGGAGGCCGTTCCGGACGCCGACGCCGACGCCGACGCCGCCGCGGCCGCGGGCGGCGGCGCGTGGGTGCGCCGCCCGGGCCCGGTCGCGCTGGTGCTCGGCGGCGCGGCGGCGGTCGTCGCCGCGCTCGTGCTCGCCGGCCCGTGGCTGGCCGAGCGCGACGTCGAGCGCGCCGGCCAGATCTGGGCCCAGCGGCCGTTCGAGGCCTACTCGCGCCTGGATCGCGCGGCCGACCTCGACCCGCTCTCCGACCGTCCGGCGTCGGTGAAGGGGTCGATCGCGCTGCGCTACGGCGACCTCGATCGCGCCAAGGCCGCGTTCTCCGACGCGCTGGACCGCAACCCGCGCGATCAGTACGCGACGCTCGAGCTGGGCGCCATCGCCTCGGTGCGGCGCGACCCCGCGACGGCCGAGCGGCTCCTGGCCCGCGCCGTGGCGCTGGCCCCACGCGACCGGTCGGCGCGCGAGGCGCTCGACGTCGTCCGCAGCGGCGGCACCGTCGACATCTCGGTCCTCAACGACCGCATCCGCTCGTCGGCCGACCAGTTGGCAGGGACATGATGCATCGATCGGATGACCATGCCCTTGGCGAAATCCCAGGGTCCGGTGATACGTTCACTCAGGTAGGTGGTCGGACGGCGACGCCGTCAGGGAACGGACCGGGCAAGCGGATGAAGTTCGTGCAGGGATTGGCAGGGAACGCCCAGAGAAGGACGCCGTCGCGCCTAGGCGCGGCCGCGTCGCCGTACCGGCGTTCCATGTCCGTCCGTCCCCTCGCCATCCTCGCCGCGCTGGTCCTCGCGCTCGCGCTCCCGGTCGCCTCCGCGCACGCCACCGACCCCCTGCTCAGCGGCTACGCCGGGCCGGGCGGGGGCGAGCAGGTCGTGCTCGGCGGTGGCTCGGTCGGCGCCAAGAAGGGCTCGTCGTCCGGCCGGGCCGGGACGTCGGACCCGGGCAGCGCGAGCCTGAAGGCCGACACCTCGGCCTCGTCCCCCGCCGCTCCGGCGGGGGCCTCCGGCGGCGCCAAGTCGACGCTGACCTCCAAGCCGCAGCGCAAGACGTCGTCGTCCCCGTCGTCCAAGCGCGAGGGGCATGCCGAGAGCGAACGCCACACGAGCGCCCAGGGCGCCGCGAAGAGCACGACCGCGACGACGACCACCGCGACCCTGCCCGGGGCGCCCGAGGTGGTGGCCTACCCGACGCGCGCCGGGGACGGGAGCGGCGGCCTGCCGATCTCGGCCGCGGGCATCGTGCTGCTCGTGCTCGGCCTCGCGGCCGCGACGCTCATCGGCCTCGGCCTGCGCCGACTCTCCGGCTCCGAAGCTGCTCAAGCCCCTCAAGTGTCGGGCCGATGAGGCCGACGAGAAGGGTGAGCCGAGACCTGCCGTGAGCCGCATCGACTTCAGCAGTCAGACCGCCGACGCCGTGCCCCTGCACGCGCCGCTCGCGTCGCTGCCCGCGACGGCGCCCGTCGACGCCCCCGTGCTGCTGCCGCGGCACGAGCCGTCCACGATCCGCCGGGCGCTCCAGGCACGCGCGGTGCGGCCGCTGCTGGACGGGTTCGGCCTGGTGGCCGCGCTGCTGGTCGCCTTCCGCTGGCCCAGCGAGCCGGTGCCGTTCTCCGAGGGCTGGCCGATGCTGGCCTTCCCGCCGCTGGTGATGCTCCTGCTGCTGATCCGCGGCATGTACGAGCGCCGCCTGCGGCCGACGTTCTTCGACGGCGTCGTGCCGATCGCCGGGTCGATCTCGATCGCGGCGATGTTCGTCGTCGTGCTCCAGGTCTACGCCGCCGGGACGACCACGGTGTCGTCGGTCGGCGCGCACCTCTGGGCCGTGGCGATCGTCACGGTCGGCGGCGCGCGCGTCGGGCTGCTGGCCGCGCAGCGGATCGCCCGCGTCCGCGGCCTCGACGGCGTCCCGACGCTGATCGTCGGCGCCGGCCACGTCGGCATGCGCCTCGCGCGCCGGCTGGAGGCCAACCCCGAGTACGGGATGACGCCGATCGGCTTCCTGGACGCCAACCCGCTGCAGGACGGCGGCGAGGCCCCGGGCATCCCGGTCCTCGGCTCGCCCGACGAGCTGGACTGGGTCGCGCAGCTGACGGGCGCCGAGCACGTGGTGATCGCGTTCTCGTCGGAGCCCGACGAGCGCCTGGTCGACCTCGTGCGCCGCTGCGAGGCGCTCGGGCTGGAGGTCTCGCTGGTGCCGCGGCTGTTCGAGTCGCTCAACCACCGCGCGACCTACGAGCCGCTGGGCGGCACGCCGCTGATGGGCCTGCGCTCGGTGCACCCGAAGGGCTGGCAGTTCGCGGTCAAGCACGGCCTGGACCGCTGCGGCGCCGCGCTGCTGATCCTGGCCTTCTCGCCGCTCATGGTGACGATCGCGCTGCTGGTCAAGCTGTCGTCGCCGGGCCCGATCGTCTTCCGCCAGCGGCGCGTGGGCCGCGACGGCACGGTCTTCGACCTGTACAAGTTCCGCTCGATGCGCCCGCCGGACCCGGACGCCGACAGGTTCCGTCCCGGCGAGGGCAGCGCGCCCGGCGGGGTGGAGGGCGTCGACCGCCGCACCTGGATCGGCCGCCTGCTGCGCCGCACGTCGCTGGACGAGCTGCCGCAGTTCTTCAACGTGCTGCGCGGCGACATGTCGCTGGTCGGCCCGCGCCCCGAGCGGCCGGAGTTCGTCGAGCTGTTCGAGTCCGACATCCGCCGCTACGGCGACCGCCACCGCGTGAAGTCCGGCGTGACCGGCTGGGCGCAGGTGCACGGCCTGCGCGGCCAGACGTCCCTCAGCGACCGCGTCGAGTGGGACAACTACTACATCGAGCACTGGACCCTCGGCCTGGACTTCAAGATCCTGGCGATGACGATGCTCGAAGTGCTGCGGCCGGCCGAGTGAAGCCCGTCGCCGGGTAGTCTGCGGGGCGTGTCCCCGTTCTGGATCTGGATGCAGGCCCTCATCGTGGTGTGCGTGATCGCCAGCGTGATCATCGCCACGTTGAAGCTGACCTGACGCCGGTACGCTCCCGGCCATGTTCCGGACGATCGTGGTGGGAACCGACGGCTCGGAGACCGCGAGCAAGGCCGTGGCGCAGGCCGCGGAGCTGGCGGCGTCCGTGTCCTCGGAGCTGTTGATCGTGTCGGCCTTCGAGCCCGTCTCGGGGACGCGCCTGCGCGAGGAGGCGTCCCAGGCGCCCGACGACGTCCGCTGGATGGTCAACCCGCGCGAGGACGTCGACGCGACGCTCGGCGCCGCGGTCGAGATCGCCGAGGAGAAGGGCGTCACCACGCGCGTCTTCGCGCGCCAGGGCGACCCGGCCGACGCGATCCTCGACGTCGCCGAGGAGGAGCACGCCGACCTCATCGTCGTCGGCAACAAGGGCATGACCGGCGCCAAGCGCTTCCTGCTGGGGTCGGTCCCCAACAAGGTCAGCCACCACGCGCCCTGCAGCGTGCTGATCGTGCGGACGGTCTAGCCGCCGTCCGAAACGGTTAGCTCGCCTAGCTAGCCGGTAGTACCCTCGTCCCATGACCAAGGTCGGGATGCACGAGGCCAAGACGAAGCTGTCCCAGCTCGTCGAGCGCGCCGAGGCCGGCGAGGACATCGTCATCGCCCGCAACGGCCGGCCGGTCGCGCGGCTCGTGCCCGTCGCCCAGGAGGCGTCGCTCGCGCGGGCCTACGGCGCGCTGCGCGGGCAGATCCACGTCGCCGACGACTTCGACGACCTGCCCGACGACCTCGCCGACGCGTTCGGCGCGCGGTGAAGCTGCTGCTCGACACGCACGCCGCGCTCTGGTTCCTGAGCGGGGACGAGCGGCTGAGCGAGAACGCCCGTCGCCATCTCACGGACGGGAGCAACCGCGTCCTGCTGAGCGCCGCCGTCGTCTGGGAGATCTCGATCAAGCGGTCGCTGGGCAAGCTGACGGTGCCGGACGAGTACCTGCGGGTGCTGCTCGACGCCGGCGTCCAGCCGCTGCCGGTGAGCGTCGAGCACGCGGAGGCGGTGCGGCAGCTCCCGCCGCACCATCGCGATCCGTTCGACCGCATGCTCGTCGGCCAGGCGCGGATCGAGGGCGGCGCGCTGGTCTCGCGCGACGACGCGCTGGCGCCCTACGGCGTCACGCTCGTCTGGTGACCGCGGCCGCGCGCTAGGAGACCGGCACGGTCGGGTCGGTCGCCTTGGCGGCGTCGACCAGGCCCCAGCCGTAGCGCGTGTCGTAGCCGGCCGGCCCGAGGTCGCGGGCGGTCGCCTCCAGGCGGCGCTCGACGGCGTCGGGCGACGGGTCGGGGCCGAGGACGCCGGAGGCGATGACCAGCGCGGCGGTCGCCGAGACGTGCGGGACGGCCATCGACGTGCCCTGGTAGCCGCGCGGGATCCCGAACTTCGTGTGGTGGACGCCGATCAGCGTCATCTGCGAGATGTTGCGCCCGGTCGAGTCCTGCGTGCAGCCGGGGTCCGAGAGCGGCGCGTCGGGCCCGCCGCCGGGCGCGACGAGGTCGAGGCCGCGGCCCTGGTTGGAGAAGTCCGACAGGCAGCCGTGCTCGGTCGTCGAGCCGACCGAGATCACGTTCGCGTTGCGCGCGGGGTAGGCGACGACCCGGTCGGCCTCGTTGCCGGAGGCGGCGACGACGATCGCGCCCTTGCGGCGCGCCTCCGAGATCGCGTCGATCAGCTGCGGGATCTGCTGCCAGCCGACGTCGGCGGAGAACTCCAGGCTCAGGTTGATGACCTTGGCGCCGTGGTCGGCGGCGTAGCGGACGCCCTTGGCGATCACGGCCGCGTCGCCCTCGCCGTCGTCGTCGAGCACCTTGACCGGCATGATCGACGCCCCGTAGGCCAGGCCGGTCAGCGCGACGCCGTTGTTGGTGCTCTCGGCGATCGTCGACGCGACGTGGGTCCCGTGGCCGTTGCGGTCGTTGGCGTAGGGGTCGTGGCCGACGAAGTCATAGCCCTTGACGAAGTGCGTGCCGACGAGGTCCGGCGACGCCGGCGTCTTGCCGAACGCGCGGTAGGCGATGCCGGTGTCGAGGACCGCGACCTTCACGCCCCTGCCGCCCGGGCGGCCCGCGGCGATCAGGTGGCCCCAGGCGTCGGGCGCGTTGACGCCGGCGGGGCCGGTGAAGTTCCACTGCACGGCGGCCCAGCGGCCCGGCGTGGCGCCGCGGCCGGGGTCGTTCGGGACGTAGGCGGCGGTCGTGTGGGCGACCACGTTGCGGACCGCGTAGCGGACGCCGGGCTTCGCGCGCAGCCGAGCGATCGTCGCGGACGGGTCGGCGACGTGCAGGACGTGGGGCGTGGCGTCGCCGTGGTAGCCGACGACGACCTCGCCGGGAACGGTGGTGGTGCGCGCCGACGCGCCGCTCGCGGCGACGAGGGTCATGGCGGCGGCCGCGAGGGCGAGGCGTGGGGACAGGGCGGACAAAGGGTGTGAAGAAGGAACCCCGCCCACGCGGGGAAGTTCCTCCATGATGACGCTTCCATGACCGGCCCGGAGCAGGACGACAGGTGGATGGGCGCCGCGTTGCAGGAGGCCCGGGCGGCGCTGGAGCACGACGACGTGCCGATCGGAGCCGTCGTGGTCAGCGACGCGGGGGAGATCATCGGGCGCGGCCACAACGAGCGCGAGCTGCGCGAGGACCCCACCGCGCACGCCGAGGTGCTGGCGCTGCGGGAGGCCGCGGTGCACGTCGGATCCTGGCGCGTGCTCGACGCGACGCTGTACGTGACGCTCGAGCCCTGCACGATGTGCGCGGGCGCGATCGTGCTCTCGCGGGTCCCGCGGGTCGTCTACGCCACGCCCGATCCCAAGGCCGGCGCGGTCGACTCGATCCTCTCGATCCTCTCCGACGAGCGCCTCAACCACCGCCCGGAGGTCCGCTCGGGCGTCCGGCAACCGGAGGCCGCCGACCTCCTGCGCTCGTTCTTTCGCGCCCGTCGCTAGCCTTCGCGATCCACTTCCCCCTGGAGGGGTGCCGGAGTGGTTGAACGGGGCGGTCTCGAAAACCGTTGTACGGCTTCGTCGTACCGAGGGTTCGAATCCCTCCCCCTCCGCTGAGCAGGACCGTGGCCCGTGGGCCTCCTACATTGGAGACCCACATGGCCGCATCCTCCGCCGCTCTCCGCAAGCGCATCGGCTTCCTGTCCTTCGGCCACTGGTCGCAGGCGCCGGGAAGCCAGGTCCGGACCGCCGCCGACGCGCTGCGGCAGAGCGTCGAGCTGGCCGCCGGCGCCGAGGCGCTCGGCATCGACGGCGCGTACGTGCGCGTGCACCACTTCGCGCGTCAGCTCGCGTCGCCGTTCCCGCTGCTGGCCGCGATGGCCGCCCGGACGAGCACGATCGAGCTGGGCACCGGCGTGATCGACATGCGGTACGAGAACCCGCTCTACATGGCCGAGGAGGCCGCGGCCACCGACCTCATCGGCGCCGGCCGGCTGCAGCTCGGCGTCAGCCGCGGGTCGCCGGAGCCGGCGGTCGACGGCGCGCACGCGTTCGGCCACGTGCCGCGGCCGGGCGAGACCGACGCCGACCTCGCCCGGCGCCACACCGCCGAGTTCCGCGCGGCGATCGCGGGCGCGCCGGTCGTCGACGGCGATCCCCGCATGGGCGCGTTCGGCCGGCTGGCGATCCAGCCGCAGGCGCCCGGCCTGTCGGACCGGATCTGGTGGGGCTCCGGCTCGTCGGACACCGCCGAGTGGGTCGCGCGTCAGGGCATGAACCTGATGTCCTCGACGCTGCTGCTCGAGGAGCGCGGCCTCCCGTTCGACGAGCTGCAGGCCCAGCAGATCCTGCTCTTCCGCGACGCGTGGGTCGCCGCCGGCCACGAGCGCGAGCCGCGCGTCTCGGTCAGCCGCAGCGTCTTCCCGATCACCTCCGACGAGGACGCCGCCTACTTCGGCGGCCAGGCCGGCGGGCGCGACACGGTCGGCTTCCTGGACGGCGCCAACGCGCGGTTCGGCAAGACCTACGCGGGCGACCCGGACGTCGTCGCCGACCAGCTCGCCGAGGACGCCGCGGTGCAGCTCGCCGACACGGTCCTGCTGACGATCCCCAACCAGCTCGGCGTGGCCTACAACCTGCACGTGCTCGGCGCGATCGCCGAGCACGTCGCGCCCGCGATCGGCTGGACGCCGACCGGGGCGCGGCGCGCCGAGGCCTAGGCCTTCGCCTTCGGCTTCTTCTTGGCGGCGGACTTCTTGGTCACGCTGCCCTTGCCGTTCTTGCCCACCACCCGGAACGCCCCGCGCATGAACGGGTGGATCCGGCAGAAGTAGGTGTAGGTGCCGGGCTTCAGCGTCCTGGGCGTCTTCCACGTGTTGCGGTTGGCCGCCGGCGTGAACTTGCCGCCGAAGCCCTTCAGCGGCAGGTTCGGCCCGTAGCCCAGCTCGCCGGAGTCGAACTGCACGTTGGCGTTGGCCAGCGGGTAGGCGATGCCCGTGGTGCGGTCGCACGGCTGCCGGCACGCGGTGATCGTGTGGTAGGCCGCCTCCTGCGGCGTCATCGTGCTCGTCGCGTCCAGGTTGGTGAACTTCAGCGACTGCCCGGCGCGGACGACCGGCGGGCGGCCGGACGAGCCGACCGAGCTGAGGTCGCCCTGGCCGTAGACGTAGCCCTTGATGTCGACGTTCGTCGGCCGCGTGCCGTCGAGCAGGTCGCGCGCGTCGGGCAGGCCCGCGTCGGGATCGCCGCCGTGGTTGTCGTTCTCCTTGAGGTGCCCGTGCGTGATCAGGCCGTGCCAGTCGATCGGCTGGCTGAACGGGTCCTTGGCGCCGTTCTGGATGCCCTCGGCGTAGAACACCACCATGATGCCCATCGACTCGTACCAGGACGCCTGGCGCGTGTCGTAGGTGACGGTCGTGTTGATGCGGTCGCCCGCGTGCAGCGCGACGCGCCAGTCCGGCTTGGACCCGGTCAGCGCCACGTCCCACGACACCGCGCCCGCGGGCTCGAAGTACTTGGCCTCGGAGCGGAACAGCTCCTTGGTCGCGCCGTTGCGCGTCGCGGTCAGGTCGTTGTAGAGGCCGCCCGGGTGCAGGTGCCCGGCGGTCGAGATCAACGTGATGTCGTTGGGCACCGTCCACTGCTGGGCCGGGCCGATGTCCTTCTTCTGCGACGGGCGGGCCTGCGTGGGGAACGTGAACTTCCCGTTCTTGCCCTGGCCCTTGAGCGCGTCGAAGACCGGGTAGGGCTTGATGCCCGCGACGTCCATCCACAGCGGCTTGACCTCGGTGATCCCCGCGGCCGCCGGCTCGGACGCCGGCACGAAGTCGATCGTGTACTTGATGTACACGCTGTCGGGGTTCGGCGTCAGGTTGTGGATCATGTAGTTCATGATCCAGCCGTCGGACGGGCTGTACTTGTAGCCGTAGCCCTGCGGCATCTGGAAGATCGTCTTCTCCTCGCCGGCCGCGAACGTCGGGTACAGCGTGTTGTCGCGCGCGACGAGCCAGACGCCGTGGTGCAGGTGGATGACGTCGACGCGCGGCGTGTCGTGGCCGCCCTGCGCGTTGGTCTTGGCGTAGACGAGGTCGGGCTGGAAGCGCGTGATGTAGCCCGGGACCGCGGGCTTGAGCGTGTTGGCCTGCGCCTCGATCGTGTTCTGGCCGGGGCTGATCTTGATCGGTCCGTACAGGTAGGTGAGCCGCTGCATGCCCGGGTACTGGGCCTCGGGGATCATCTTCACGGCCGAGACGCGCGCGCCGGGCAGCGCGGCGGCGGAAGCGGTGGACGAGGCGAGCAGGGCGCCCAGCAGCGCGCAGGGGAGCGCGAGCAGGACGGCCAGGCGGGACGGCATGCGGGACACGGACGGTTTCTCCTCCAGCCGGTCGCGCGCGCGACCGGTCGGTCAGCAAGTGGGGCGCGAGGGTAACGGGTTGTTGACCGGTCGGTCAACTACGCGTACGGTGGCGCGTCCGTGCCGCCGACCAAGTCGACCCGCCTGGCGCCCGACGCCCGCCGCGAGCAGCTCGTCCAGCTCGGCCTCGAGCTGCTGGGCGCCACGCCCTACGACCAGGTCTCGATCGAGTCGATCGCCCGCGCGGCCGGGATCTCCAAGGGCCTGCTGTACCACTACTTCCCGACCAAGGCCGACTTCGTCGTCGCGGTGCTGCGCCACTCCTACGACGAGCTGTCGCGGCGGATGGCGGAGGCCGACGGCCTCGACGGCGCGCTGGACGCGTTCCTCGGCTACGTCGAGGAGCGCGCGACGGGGTTCTTCGCCGTGCTGCACGCGCGCGCGGGCGGGGAGCCCGCGATCCGCGCGGTGCTGGAGGCGCATCGGGCGGCGCGTGTGGACCGGATCGTCGACGTCGCCGCCGCGCTCACCGGGACGTCGCGCGAGGAGATCGCCTCGCCGACGCTCACGCTGGCGATCGAGGGCTGGCTGTTCTTCTGCGACGGCGTGGTCGGCGGCTGGCTTGAGCGCGGCGAGCCCTCACGCGCCGACGTCCTGCGTCTGCTGCGCGAGAACCTGCTCGCCTCGGTGGCCGCGGCGACCCGCGCGCCGGTCGTCTAGCCCGACCGCGAAGACCCACGTCTTCAGCGCGACGTAGCGGGTGACGGTCGCCACCAGCGACGCCGCGACGAGCACGGCCAGCTCGACGGCGTGGGAGGCGCCCGGGGCGATCCCGTGCAGGACGCCGAGGGCGCCCGCGGTCAGCGCGAGCGTGATGGCGTACACCAACGCGCCCGCCGCGTGCTGGCGGACCAGCCCGGCGCGGCCCAGCACGCCGAACGTCAGCCGCCGGTTGGCGGCGGTGTTGGCGACCGCGGTGACGGCCAACGCCACCGCGTTGGCGAGCCCGGCGCCCAGGCCGCCGCCGGCCCTCAGCGCCAGGAACAGCAAGGCGTAGGCGATGGTCGACAGCACGCCGACGGCCATGAACCGCGCGACCGGCGTGGCGAAGGCCAGCCGCGCGACGCCCTTGAGGTCGTCGACCGCGGTCCGGACGATGTCCACGCGCGAGTCGGGGTCGTCGACCCAGTCGACCGGCACCTCGTGCACGCGCAGGCCCTCGCGTCCGGCCAAGACCAACAACTCGGTGTCGAAGAACCAGCCGTCGTCGCGGATCCGCGGCAGCAGCAGCGCCGCGGTCTCGCGCGTGACGGCCTTGAAGCCGCACTGCGCGTCGGTGAACCGCGCCCGCAGCGTGGCGCGCAGGATGTGGTTGTAGGTGCGGGAGATCAGCTCGCGCTTGGGCCCGCGCACGACGTGCGCGCCGCGCGCCAGCCGCGAGCCGATCGCGACGTCGCTGTGACCGCTGAGCAGCGGCGCGACCAGCGGCAGCAGGCCGCGCAGGTCGGTCGACAGGTCGACGTCCATGTAGGCGACGACGCGCGCGTCGCTGCTCGACCACGCCTCCTTCAGCGCCAGCCCGCGGCCCTTGCGCTCCAGCCGGTGGTGGGCGACGTGCTCCAGCTCCTCGGCCAGGGCCCGGGCGATCGACGGGGTGCCGTCGGTGCTGGCGTTGTCGGCGATGACGATGCGCCAGGAGAACGGGAAGTGCTCGGTCAGGAACGCGTGCAGCCGGCGGACGCTGTCGCCCAGGGCCGCCTGCTCGTTGTAGACCGGCACGACGACATCCACGTCGAGGCGGGGGGAGCGGGGCATGGCGGAGACGATCGGCGGCGGGCGTCGGAGCGCCATAAGAGGTCGCTGAGAGCAGCCTGAGACCGGGCGCTCAGGCACCTCCCAGGAACCGCCGAGGGTCCGCTGAGTCGGCGGGCCGATGCTGCTTCCCATGTCGACCGCGACCCCAGCCGAGCTGCGCACCCCGCGCACCGGCTCCTCCCTGCGCGACCGCGTGCGCGCCGTCCGGATCCCGATGCCCGCGCCCGAGCTGCTCGTGCTGCTCCTCGTCGCGGGCGTGCTCGACCTGTGGGCGCTCGACCGGAACGGGTTCGCCAACACCTACTACTCGGCCGCCGTCCGGTCGATGTCCACCAACTGGCACGACTTCCTCTACAACTCGTTCGACCCCGCCGGTCTTCAGACGCTCGACAAGCCGCCGGCGGCGCTGTGGGTGCAGGCGCTGAGCGTGCGCGCGTTCGGCTACTCCTCGTGGTCGATGCTCGTGCCGCAGGCGCTGATGGGCGTCGGGACGGTCGCGTTGGCCTATGACCTGACGCGGCGCGTCTTCGGCCGTCCCGCGGGCTTCGTCGCGGGCCTGGTGCTGGCGCTGACGCCGATCACGGTGGCGATCTCGCGTCACAACAACCCGGACGCGCTGGTCGTCCTGGCCTCGACCGCCGCGCTGTGGTTCACGGTGCGCGCGTGCCTGGACGGCCGGACGAAGTGGCTGGTGTGGGCGGGCGTGATGGTCGGCGTCGGCTTCGAGGCCAAGATGGCGACGGGGCTCCTGGTGCTCCCGGCGCTGGCGTTGGCCTACTTCTGGGTCGCGCCGCGCGGGCGGATCGCCGCCGTGCGCCAGCTGCTGGTCGCGGGCGCCGTGACGGCGGCCGTCTCGCTGGCGTGGCCCGTGTTGGTGTGGTTGACCCCGGCGGCCGACCGGCCGTGGGTGTCGGGCACGTCGGACAACTCGATCTGGTCGCTGATCCTCGACTACAACGGCGCGGGCCGCGTCGACGGCCAGGCGGGCGGCCCGGGCGGTGGCGGTGGCTTCGGCGGCGGCGGTGGAGGCGGCGTGTTCGGCGGCGACACCGGGATCACGCGGCTGGTCGACCAGTCGCTCGGCGGGCAGGCGGGCTGGCTGATCGGCATGGCGATCGTGGGCGGGCTGGCGATCGCGGTGCTCACGCGCCTGCGCCGCAACGACCCGCGCACGGGCTGGATCATCGCCGCGGGCGGCGCGTTCGCCACCTGCGCGATCGTGTTCTCCTACGCCAAGGGCATCTTCCACCCGTACTACGTGTCGATGCTCGCGCCGTTCACGGCGGTGCTGATCGGCGCGACGGCGGGGACGATCCTCAAGGGCGGCGTGGCCGCGCGGGTGATCGCGCCGCTGGCGCTGCTGGCCGGGCTGGCGACCGAGCTCACGGTCATCCACCGGGGCGCGAGCGACGTCGACGGCCTGATCCCGCTGGCGGTCGTCGCGGCGGCGGGCGGCGCGGCCGTCTTGGTGGCCAAGACGCCGCCGGTCGTGCGCGGCGTCGCGCTGGCGGTCGCGCTCGGCGCGCTGCTGATCGCGCCCGCGACGTGGGCGGCCGACACGCTCGGCCACGCCACCAGCGGGACGTTCCCGGCCGGCGGCCCGGCGCAGCAGGGCTTCGGCGGCGGCCCGGGCGGCGGCGGGCGCGGCGGGTTCCGCGGTGGGTTCGGCGGCGGCGCGGGCGGCTTCGGCGGCGCGCCGCGGGTGCGGGGCGGCGGCGGGACGTCGTCCAACGGCCAGATCTCGCCCCCGCCCGGGTTCTCGCTCGGCACGGGGACCGGCACCGGCTCGAGCAACTCCACCAACAACGGCGGCGGCTTCGGCGGCGGTCCGGGCGGTGGCGGCGGCTTCGGCGGCGGGATGTTCGGCGGCAACAGCGAGCTCACCGAGGCGTTGTCCTATGCCAAGGCCCACGGCGGCGGGACGATCGGGGTCTCCTCCCAGCAGGGCGCGGCCGAGGCGATCATCCGGTCCGGGGCCAAGGTCGCCGGCCTCGGCGGCTTCTCGGGCAGCGAGTCCTCGCCGACCGTGCGGTGGCTGGCCCAGGCGGTCGCCGACGGCCGGATCCGCTACGTCCTGACCGACGGCAGCGGTGGCGGTGGCTTCCGCGACGGCCGCGCGGGCGCGAGCGCGGTCATGGCGGTCGCCCAGCAGGTCGGCACCCAGACCTCGGTCAGCGGCCTCTACGACCTGCAGGGCAAGGCCGCGGCGATCCTGGCGGCGGCGAACGCCTCGTAGCGACTTGCGCGCCACCGGCGCCGTCGGCGAGCATCCGGGGCATGGCCCCCGTGGACTACGTCGTCGTCGGCGCCGGCTCGGCCGGTTGCGTGCTCGCCAACCGGCTGACCGAGGATCCCGCCGTGCGGGTCCTGCTGATCGAGGCCGGCGGCAAGGACCGCAGCCCGAACATCAAGATCCCGGCCGGCTTCGCCAAGCAGTTCCACACCAAGTTGGACTGGGACTTCGCGACCGAGCCCGAGCCGCACTGCGACGGGCGCTCGCTGTTCATCCCGCGCGGCAAGTCGCTCGGCGGCTCGTCGTCGATGAACGCCATGCTGTACGTCCGCGGCCGCCCGTTGGACTACGACCTGTGGGAGCGCGAGGGCGCGCGCGGATGGGGCTGGGACGACGTGCGCCCGTACTTCCTCAAGGCCGAGCACAACGAGCGCGGCGCGTCCGAGCACCACGCGGTCGGCGGCCCGCTCAACGTGATGGACGAGCGCTCGCCGCGGCCGCTGACCGCGCGCTTCCTGCGCGCGGCCGAGGCGGTCGGGATCCCGCGGATCGCCGACTACAACGGGCCCGAGCAGGACGGCGCGTCGATCGTGCAGGTCACGCAGCGCAACGGCCGGCGCTGGTCGACGGCCGACGCCTACCTGCGGCCCGCGCTCTCGCGGCCGAACCTGACCGTGCGGACCGACGCGCACGTCGCGCGGGTGGCGATCGAGGGGGACCGCGCGGTCGGCGTCGTCCTGCGCGACCGGCGTGGGAGGGAGGAGACCGTCCGCGCCGAGCGCGAGGTGATCCTCAGCGCGGGCGCGATCGGCTCGCCGCAGTTGTTGATGTTGTCGGGCATCGGCCCGGCCGACCACCTGTCGTCGTTGGGCCTGAAGGTCGCGGTCGACAACCCGGCGGTCGGCGCCAACCTGATGGACCACCCGTACGTGGTCTGCGTCTGGGAGGCCACGGCGCCGGAGTCGCTCTACGGCGCCGACAAGCCCAAGCCGCTGCTGGAGTGGGTGCTGCGCCGGTCGGGGCCGCTGACGTCGACGGTCGCCGAGGCGTTCGCGTTCGTCCGCTCGCGGCCCGGCCTGCCCGCCGCCGACCTCCAGTACCACTTCGCGCCCGCGTACTTCGTGGACAACGGGGCCGAGGAGTTCGACGGCCACGCGTTCACGATGGGGCCGGTGCTCGTGAGCCCGAAGAGCCGCGGGACGGTCCGGCTGGCCGCCGCCGACCCGGTCGCCAAGCCCAAGATCCTCACCAACACGCTGAGCGAGCCCGAGGACCTCGCCGCGCTGGTCACGGGCGTCGAGCTGGCGCGCGAGCTGGCCGGCGCCGAGCCGCTGGCCGCCGTGCGCGGCCGCGAGATCTACCCGGGCGCGTCGGTCGCCGACGACGCCGCCGTCGAGGACTACGTCCGCCGCTCGGTCGAGCTGCTCTACCACCCGTGCGGCACCTGCCGGATGGGCGGGGAGGACGCGGTGCTCGATCCCGAGCTGCGCGTGCGCGGCGTCGAGGGCCTGCGCGTCGTCGACGCGAGCGTCTTCCCGGTCATCCCCGGCGGCAACACCAACGCGCCGACGATCATGGTCGGCGAGCGCGCGGCCGACCTCGTCAAGGGCAAGGTCGCCGCCCCTGCCACGACGGCTTGACCCACCGCGCGCCGGAAGGCCGAGGATCGCTACGCTTCCCCCTCGCCCGTGGCGTCTTGGAGGGGTGCCGGAGTGGTTGAACGGGGCGGTCTCGAAAACCGTTGTACGGCTTCGTCGTACCGAGGGTTCGAATCCCTCCCCCTCCGCTGAGCGCCCCGGGGCGATGAGTTTGCCCGGTGGGGCGGGTCCCTGAGACCATGACCATCGTCATCACCGCCTTCGAGCGGTCGCCGGACGGCGGCCAGGGGCTGGCGCGCGACACGCGCGTCCGCTGGGCGCTGGAGGAGGTGGGGCAGCCCTACGAGGTGCGCCTCGTCTCGCTGCGCGCGAAGCGGGAGCCGCCGCACCTGCGCGTCCACCCCTTCGGGCTGATCCCGACCTACGAGGAGGGCGACCTCGTCCTGTTCGAGTCCGGCGCGATCGTCTTCCACGTCGCCGAGCGGCACGCGGGCCTGCTCCCGGACGACGCCGACGCGCGGGCGCGGGCGATCGCCTGGATGTTCGCCGCGCTCAGCACGGTGGAGCCGCCGATCCTCGAGCTGGTGACCGTCCGGATCCTGGAGGGCGACCGCCCCTGGGCCGGCGAGCGCCTGCCGCTGGTCCAGGACCGCATCCGCGAGCGGCTGCGCCTCCTGTCCGCGCGGCTGGGCGACGCCGACTGGCTCGACGGCGCCTTCAGCGCGGGCGACCTCATGATGGTGTCGGTCCTGCTGCGCCTGCGCCCGTCGGGCCTGCTGGACGAGTTCCCGACGCTGGCCGCCTACGTCGCCCGCGGCGAGGCGAGGCCCGCCTACGCACGGGCCTTCGCGGCCCAGTTGGCGGTCAACGCGCGCTAGCGTGCGCGGCATGCGTGCGCCGATCCAGCTGAACCTGCATCTGCCGAACTTCAACTACCCCGGGGTGGCGCCGGAGGCGCTGTTCGATCGGCTGGTCGACATCGTGAAGACCGCCGAGGCGTCGGGGTTCACGTCGGTGACGCTGATGGACCACTACCACCAGATCCCGCCGGTCGGCCCGCCGGAGAACTACATGTTCGAGGGCAACACGATGCTGGCGGGGCTGGCGGCGCGGACGGAGAAGATCAACCTGGGGTTGTTGGTCGGCGGCGTGACGTACCGCAACCCGGCGCAGCACGCGAAGATCACGACGACGCTGGACTTCGTCTCCGGCGGCCGCGGGTTCCACGGGATCGGCGCGGGCTGGTTCGAGGAGGAGCACCGGGCCTACGGCTATGACTTCCCGCCGCTGAAGGAGCGCTTCGAGCGGCTGGAGGACCACTTGCGGATCGTGCGGGCGATGTTCACGCAGGAGCAGGCGACCGTGGACGGCACCCACCACTCGGTCCGTGACGCCTACAACAACCCGAAGCCGCTGCGGGGCGACATCCCGATCCTGATCGGCGGCAGCGGTGAGAAGAAGACGCTGCGCTTCGTCGCGAAGTACGCCGACGGCTGCAACCTCTTCGGCGATCCGGAGCGCGCCGACCACCTGCTGGGCGTCCTGCGTGGCCACTGCGAGGACGTGGGTCGCGACCCGTCCGAGATCACCAAGACCGTCATGATGTCCTTGGTCGTGGCCGAGGACGAGGCGGCGCTGGAGGCCAAGCTGGACGACCTCCGCGCCCGCCTCCCCGCCGAGCGCGTCGCCGCGACGACCTCGGGCACGCCCGACCGGATCCGCGAGCGCGCCGAGGCCTACAAGTCGGTCGGGATCGAGGGCGTGACGTTCTCGCTGGCCGACGTCCACGACCTCGACGCGGTCGCGCTCGCCGGCGAGACGCTCGCGCCGGTCTTCGCGGCCTGAGCGACGCCGCCGGGGCGCGCGGCGGCGCGGTACGTCGAGCGCTGGAGCGCTGGAGCGTGCGGTGGCCGCTACGTCGAGCGGGCGAGGCGTGCGGCGGCCGCGCTACACCGAGCGGCGCACGTGGACGTGCGTGGCGACGACGCGCTCGTTGGCGCGCAGCGTGCTGACGACGTCGACGTAGCCCGTCCACGTGCCGCCGTGGCGCCAGGCGACCGCGCAGCGCACGCGCGTGCGAGCGGTTCGGCGGCAGCGCGCGTGGTAGCGGCTGCCGGCGGCGAACGCGGTGCCGTGCGAGCGGCGCAGCGCGGCGCGCGTCGCGGTCGCGGCGTCGCGCAGGGCGATCGTGGCGACGTAGCGCTTGTGCTTGGGCAGGTTCTCGCAGGCGACGCCGTTGCCGTTGCGGTCCAGCCGCGCCGCGAGCGTCTTGTCGCTCTTGAGCGCCTTCTGCGCGTCCTGCTGGTAGGTGTAGCGCAGGCAGGTGACGGTCCTCGCCGACGGCTTGCTCAACGGCGCCTTCGGCGTCGCGCCGCCGGCGCCGGTGCCCGATCCGGTCCCGCCGCCCGGCTGCGTGGTGGTCGGCGTCGAGCCGTCCCCGCCGGGGGACGCGTCGCCGGGGTCGCCGCCCGACGGGCGCGTGATCACCGCGGTGGCGACGAGCGTGTAGTCGCCGTCGGTGAACGTGTAGAGGCACAGGCGCGTCGGTCCGACGACCGCCGCCCCGCTCCAGCCGCGCGGCCGCGCGCGGCCCGTCTCGGTCGCCGGCCCGGTGTTCTGGACGTCGCCGGTCCACAGGATCCACGGGTCGTGCGGGCGGGTGGCCGGGCAGGCCGAGGCGTCGGTGAGCTGGTCCAGCTCGGAGAAGTAGTCGCACTGCTCGCCGCCCGAGCAGACCCGCTTGACCGTGAACGTGAACGACACGCTCGTCGAGGTGGTGGCCGTCACCTGCAGCGACCCGCTGACCTGCGCGGCGCCCGCCGGCGCGCACCACGCCGCGGCGGCCGCGAGGACCGCGATGACCCAGACCTCAGCTGCTCTCCTGCGCACGGCGGGACTCTACCCGTCCGAACACAAGCATGTCTACCGTTCTGGGCCGCGATTCATTCGATCTCGCGCAGCGACCCGTCCTCGGGGTTGAAGATGAACCCCCGGATGTGATCGCGGTGCGGCAGCTCACGGGCGGCCCGCAGGCGCGCGAGCGATCCGCGCAGCGTGTTCTCGAGGTCGTCGAACGCCCCCAGCCGCCACGTCGGCAGGATCCCGTCGGCGGCCAGCGCCCGGCGGTAGTCGTCCTCCGAGCCACCGTGCAGACCGCAGCCCTCGTGCATCACGACGACGATCTCCTCGGTGCCCAGCAGCCGCTGCGACGCCGACAACGACCGCAGCGCGTCGTCGGTCGCCAGCCCGCCGGCGTTGCGGATGATGTGCGCGTCGCCGCGCTCGATGCCGAGCATCGGGAAGAGGTCGATCCGCGTATCCATGCAGGACAGGACCGCGACCTTGCGGCGCGGGCGCGGAGACAGCCCGGGCGCGGCCAGATCGGCCGGGCGCTCGGCGGCGTGGTTCAGCATCTCGTCGGCGTTCTTGGGCATCGTGGCTGCGGATCGTATGGCTCTTGTGGGGCCTTCGCGTGCTCGGGCGTGGGTGGATGACCGCCGCACCGCGACCCGGACGGGTCTCTGCGCCTCGCGCTCGGGTGGCGGGTCGGCGGAGGGTTGCGGGTTTGTATGGCTGGGACGGTCGTGCGGGCGGCTGGCGCGGGGCGCCGTGGCATCGAAGGCCGCGCTGCGGACTCCGTTCCCCGCCGGGTCATCGATGCGGCGGTCTTCACGGGCCTGGGCTGCCGCCGGGTGGCTCGGCCCTCCCCGGCGGGAACGCGGGTCACTGCCGACGTCCCAAGGACGTTGGCAGTGACCCGGATCCCCCGGGCTGGCGTGCCGCAGGCGTGGCCGGGTGGCTCAGAAGGCCGCGGCGGCTCGGGCGACGAGGCGATCGAGCGCGATCGCGGCGGCTCGGTCGACGTCGATCGCCTCATCGATCTCGGCGCGCACCACCGGATCGCTCTCGGCGTCACGCATGGCGAGGCGGTCGAGGTTGGTGTGACCCAGCTCGTAGCGGCACGTCAGCAACTGCTCGGCCAGGCCGGGCGTGATCGGCACGTCCACCGACGCGGGCGGAACGTCGGGCCGTGCCCAGCTGACGGCGTCCAGGACCGCGAAGGCATCGCGGTAGCGCACCGACAACGCGAACTGCGCCGCCGGACCGAACGACAAGATCTCCTCGAAGAAGTGATGGTTGGCGTCGAGGACGACCAACGCCTGCCGACGCAGCACATCGGCGGTGGACGGATCGACGCCGACGATCGCGACGCCATTACGCTTGACAGCGCTCATGGAGGTAGTGCTCCTTGGGCCATGCCCCCGGGTCGTTGGCGCGACGCGGGGGCGATTTCGTTCTAGGTGATGCTCAGAAGAGCCTACCGATGGGGGCGGCGGAGGACACCGTGCGGAAGCCCGCGCCCGTGAAGGTCGCCGCATCGATGACCCGGCGGGGAACGAAGTCCGCAGCGCGGCCTCCGATGCCACGGCGCCCCGCGCCAACCGCCCGCACCACCGTCCCAGCCACACAAACCCACCACCCTCCGCCGACCAGCAACCTGAGCGCGAGGCGCAGTGAGTCCGTCCGGGTCGCGATGCGGCGACCATCCAGACGCCCCGAAGGCTCGAGCAAGCACAAACAACGGCCCGCCCGAGGAACCAACCCCCGGACGGGCCGCAAGCACAACAGCGAAGAGCGGCGAAGGGACGACTACGCAGCCACCGGCGCCGGAGCGTCGTTGTAGCTCTCGCCCGCCTCGGCCTTGGCCACCAGCGACGCCGGGGGCTCGAAGCGGTCGCCGTACTTCTCGGCCAGCTCCCGCGCCCGTGCCACGAAGCCGGCCAGGCCGCCCTCGTAGCCGTTGACGTACTGCAGCGAGCCACCCGACCACCCCGGGAAGCCGATGCCGAAGATCGAGCCGATGTTCGCGTCGGCCACGGTCTCCAGGACGCCCTCGTCAAGGCACTTGATCGTCTCGATCGACTCGGCGAAGAGCATGCGCTCCTCCAGGTCCTTCAAAGCGATCTGCGACGGGTCCGCGACGGGCGGGAACCACTCCTTCAGCCCCGCGAACAGCCCGGCGCGCTTGCCGTCCTCGTAGTTGTAGAAGCCGGCCCCGCGCAGCTTGCCGGCGCGGCCCTCCTCCAACATCTTGTCGATGACCCCGAACGCCGGGTGGTCGACCCACGTCCCGCCCTCGGACTCCACCGCTTCCTTGGACGCCTTGCGGATCTTGGCCATCAACTCGAGGTTCAGCTCGTCGCTGAGCTGGAGCACCGGCGCCGGGTAGCCGGCCTGCGAGGAGGCCTGCTCGATCGACTGCGCCGGGACGCCCTCGGTGAGCATCGCGATGCCCTCGTTGATGAACGTGCCGATGACGCGCGAGGTGTAGAAGCCGCGCGAGTCGTTGACGACGATCGGCGTCTTCTTGATCAGCCGCGCCAGGTCCAGCGCGCGGTGCAGCGTCTCCTCGGACGTCTGCTCGCCCTTGATGATCTCCAGCAGCGGCATCTTGTCCACGGGGGAGAAGAAGTGCAGCCCGATGAAGTCGGCCGGGCGGGAGACGTTCTCGGCCAGCGCGGTGATCGGCAGCGTCGAGGTGTTGGACCCCAACAACGCGTCGGGTGCCAGGTGCGGCTCGATCTCGGCCATGACCTGCTTCTTGACGCCCGGGTCCTCGAAGACGGCCTCGATCACGAGGTCGGCGCCCGCCGCGGCGGCCGGGTCGGTCGTCGGCGTGATCCGGGCCAGCAGCGCGTCGCCGTCCTCCTGGGACTGGCGGCCGCGCCCGACGGCCTTCTCGACCAACGTGACGCTGTAGCCCTTGCCGCGGTCGGCGGCGGCCTGGTCGACGTCCTTGAGCACGACCTCGATGCCGGCCTTCGCGCAGACGTACGCGATCGCCGCGCCCATCATGCCCGCGCCGAGCACCACGACCTTCTTGGGCGCGAAGCGCTCCAGCCCGTCGGGCCGCCCGCGATCCCCGCTGACCTGCTGGAGGTCGAAGAAGAACGCCTGGATCATGTTCTTGGCGACCTGGCCGGTCGCGAGGTCCACGAAGTAGCGGCCCTCGATCTCGATCGCGGTGTCGAAGTCGACCTGCGCGCCCTCGACCGCCACGGCCATGATGTGGTGCGGCGCCGGGTAGTTGGCGCCCTTGAGCTGCTTGCGCAGGTTGGCCGGGAACGCCGGCAGGTTCATCGCGAGCTTCGGGTTGGACGGCGTGCCGCCCGGGATCTTGTAGCCCTTGACGTCCCACGGCTGGCCGGCGAAGTCCTCGCCCTGCGCGTCGATCCACTTCTTCGCGGCCGGGACCAGGTCGTCCACGGTCGGCACGACCTCGTTGACCAGGCCCATCTCCAGCGCCTGCGCGGGCCGCTTCTCCTGGCCCTGCAGCAGCAGCTGCATCAGCGCGTCGACGATGCCGAACATGCGCACCGTGCGGACCACACCGCCGCCGCCGGGCAACAGCCCCAACTTGACCTCGGGGAAGCCGAGCTTGGCCTTCGGCGAGTCGACGATGACGCGGTAGTGCGTCGCCAGCGCGATCTCCAGCCCGCCGCCCAGCGCCGCGCCGTTGATCGCCGCGGCGACCGGGACGCCGAGCGTCTCCAGGCGGCGCAGCTGGCCCTTGACGAGGCGGATGCCCTCGGCGAACTCGGCGGACTGCTCGCGCGTGACCGCCTTGAGGTCGTGCAGGTCGCCGCCCGCGAAGAACGTCTTCTTGGCCGACGTCAGCACGATGCCCTTGATGGAGTCCTTCTCGGCCTCCAGGCGATCGACGGTCGCGCCCATCGACTCGATGTAGGCGCGGTTCATCGTGTTCGCCGACTGGTTGGGATCGTCGAGCGTCAGGACGACGATGCCGTCCTCACCCTTGTCCCACTTGATGGTGGTGCTCTCCGAAGCCATGGCTAGAGCGCCTCCACGACCGTCGCGATGCCCATGCCGCCGCCGACGCAGAGCGTGGCGAGGCCGTACTTGCCGCCCGTGCGGTGCAGCTCGTCGACGATCGTGCCGAGGATCATGCCGCCGGTCGCGCCGAGCGGGTGGCCCATGGCGATGGCGCCGCCGTTGACGTTGACCTTCTCCATGTCCAGGCCCATGTCGCGCACGAAGCGCAGGACGACGGCCGCGAAGGCCTCGTTGATCTCGACGAGGTCGAGCTGGTCGACCGTGATCCCCGCCTTGGCCAGCGCCTTGCGCGAGGCCGGCGCCGGGCCGGTCAGCATGATCGTCGGGTCGGCGCCGGACACCGCCGTCGCCAGGATGCGGGCCTTCGGCTTCAGGCCCAGCTCCTCGCCGACGGCCGCGTTGCCGATCGCCAGCAGCGACGCGCCGTCCACGATGCCCGACGAGTTGCCCGGCGTGTGGACGTGGTCGATCTTCTCGATCCAGTGGTACTTCTGCAGCGCCACCGCGTCGAAGCCGCCCATCTCGCCCATGACGGCGAACGACGGCTTGAGGTTGCCGAGCGTCTCGACCGTCGTGCCGGGGCGGATGAACTCGTCGCGGTCGAGCACGACCGCGTCGTTGATGTCCTTGACCGCGATGACCGAGTTGTCGAACTTGCCCGCGGCCTGCGCGGCGGCCGCGCGCTCCTGTGAGCGCGCCGCGTACGCGTCGACGTCCTCGCGCGAGAACTCCTCGACGGTCGCGATCAGGTCGGCGCCGACGCCCTGCGGGATGAACGACGTGTCGTAGTTGGTCTCCGGGTCCATCGCCCAGGCGCCGCCGTCGGAGCCCATCGGGACGCGCGACATCGACTCGACGCCGCCCGCGAAGACGAGGTCCTCCCAGCCGGAGGCGACCTTCTGCGCGGCGATGTTCACGGCCTCCAGGCCGGAGGCGCAGAAGCGGTTGAGCTGCACGCCGGCGACCGTGTCCGGCAGGCCGGCCTTGATCGCGGCGGTCTTGGCGATGTCGGCGCCCTGGTCGCCGACGGGGGAGACGCAGCCGAGCACGACGTCGTCGACCCGGTTGGGGTCGAGCTTCTCGTTGCGGATCAGCATCTCGTGCATCAGGCCGACCACGAGGTCGACCGGCTTGGTCCCGTGCAGAGAGCCATTGCTCTTGCCCTTCCCGCGCGGGGTGCGGATGGCGTCGAAGACCAACGCCTCGGTGGCTGCCATTGCCCTGTGTCTCCTCTAGGCGAAATCGAGTACTGCGGTCAGGGCGCGGAAGCTACCACAGAAACATTCAGTCGCGAACGCAAGTAACATCCCCGCGAGCGATGTCCGTCCAGCCCCGGCAGAAGGCTCCGCAGGAGCGCCGCAACCAGGCGCAGCGCAGCGCCGCCACGCGCGAGGCGCTGCTGGACGCGACGCTCGAGTGCCTGGTCGAGGACGGCTACGCCAACACGACGACCGCGCGCGTCGCCGAGCGCGCCGGCGTGTCGCGCGGCGCGCACCTGCACCACTTCCAGACGCGCTCGGCGCTGGTCGCCGCGGCGATCGAGCACCTGGCGCTCAAGCGCCGCGACGAGCTGATCGTCGCCCTGGAGACGCTGCCCACCGGTCCCACGCGCGTGGCCGAGGGCCTGGACCTGCTGTGGTCCAACTACGCCAACCCGCTCTTCCAGGGCGCGCTGGACCTGTGGTCGGCGGCGCGCACCGACCCCGAGCTGCGCCCGCACCTGGTCGAGGTCGAGCGCCAGCTGGATCGCCAGACGCTGAACCTCGCGCGCAACCTCTTCCCCGACGCCGCCGACCGCCCGGACTTCGAGCGCCTGGTCGAGATGAGCGTCGCGACGATCCGCGGCCTGACGCTGCTCGACACGCTGCACCCGGGCGACGACCGCGCGCGCAAGCAGTGGCCGGACTGCCGCGACCGCCTGGTCGCGATGTTCGAAGCGCGCTGATCGCCCGGTTCCGCCGGGGCGTGGCCTAGGGTTCCCGCCGCGCGGATGTCCGCGCGAGAACCTTGCGGAAGGAGCCGTCCGATGGTCCGCCGTGCCGCGCTGTACCTCCGTCAGCACCACCTCGCCGTGGTGGCCCTGCTCGTGGCGCTCGCCGGAGGCGGGGGCTACGCGGTCGCCGCGACGACCGCGCCCAAGCCGGTCTACGTCTGCGCGACGGCGTCCGGGAAGCCGTTGACGCTCAGCAGCGCCAAGGCCAAGTGCCAGGGCGGCGGGCAGGCCAAGAAGCTGACGCTCGCGGCGGCGACGACCGTCGTCGGCCCGGCGGGCGCCGCCGGCGCGACGGGCGCCACGGGCGCGACGGGCGACACCGGTGCCGCCGGCCCCAAGGGCGACACCGGCCCCAAGGGCGACGCCGGGCCCCAGGGCGACGCCGGCACCGCCAACGTCATCACGTCGGACTGGTTCTACCTGCCGAGCACGGTCGACGCGACGTACGACAACTCGGCCATCAAGCAGACCTCGATCGACGTCGCGGCCTTCACCGCCCAGGCGATCGCGCAGAACGACATCCAGGTCTACGCGACGTTCGGCAGCGCCATCTGGCAGCTGCCCTACACCTCCTACGCGGGCAGCAAGGTCAACACCATCAACTACCGCGTGGAGCCGGGCAAGCTGTACGTGTGGCGCTTCACCCACGACAACTCCGCCTCGGTCCCCCTGAGCACCGTCCTCCGGTACCGGTACGTGATGATCCCGCGCGGGGTGGCCGCTTCGTAGCCTTCGCGACCGCCGGCCCGGAGGGCGTCTCCGGGCCCGTGCGGTCGGTCGTCGGCGCGGTCTCCGTGCTTGACGCGCTGTCCGGGCGGTGGTTGTCTGCCGAGCTTGCCGCATCGACGCGGCACGCAGTCGTCCCACTCGAAGGAGAGAAGTGCCCATGTCCCGGGTCCGCGCGACGCTCGCCGTCGCCCTCACCGCCGCGTTCGCGCCGGCGGCCGCCGCCCATGCGCAGGACGCCACCGTCACGTCGTTCGACGGCACGGCGATCACCATCCACGTGTTCCCGTCGCCCGCGGGCGGCGCCGCGCCGACCGTCCTCAACGGGCCGGGGTGGTCGCAGTCCGGCGACACCGACCCGACCAAGGGCGTCATCAAGGAGCTCAACGACGACGGCTACAACGTCGTCACCTGGGACCCGCGCGGGTTCGGGACCAGCGGCGGGGTCGTCTCGATCGACACGCCGTCGATCGAGGGCCGGGACACGAGCGCGATCGTCGACTGGGTCGCCCAGCAGCCGTGGTCGCTGAACGACGGCCCCGGCGACCCGCGCGTCGGCATGGCCGGCGGCAGCTACGGCGGCGGCATCCAGTACTCGACCGCGATCGCCGACCACCGCCTCGACGCGCTCGTCCCGGTCGTCGGCTGGCACAGCCTGCGCACGAGCCTCTACAAGGACGACACCTTCAAGCAGGGCTGGGACACGTTGTTGTACGGGTCGGGGCTCGGCGCCGCCAACGCGGTGCCGCCCGGGTTGGACCCGCACATCACCTCGGCCTACGAGCAGGGCTCGAAGACCGGCGTGCTCAGCAGCGCCGACGCGGCGTGGTTCGCCGCGCGCGGGCCGGGCGACGCGGTCTCCAAGATCACGACGCCGACGATGGTCGTCGGCGGCACGGTCGACACGCTGTTCCCGCTCGACGAGGACATCAAGCTCTACAACGCCATCAAGAACGGGCCCGGGCACGCCCCGGTCAAGATGGTGTGGTTCTGCGGCGGGCACGGCACGTGCCTGACCGGCACCGGCGATCCGGGCGGGGCGGCCCCGACGCTGGCGCTCGGCTCCCAGCACCTGACCGACCTGACCGCCGCCTGGTTCGCCAAGTACCTCAAGAAGGACGCGAGCGCGAACACCGGCCCGGGCTTCGAGTGGCTGGCCGACGACGCCAAGTGGCGCTCGGCGCCGGCGTGGCCGGCGAAGGCCGCGGGGTCGATCGCCGTCTCCGGCAAGGGCAGGCTGAAGCTCGTCAAGGGCACGCAGTCGGGCGACAAGACGGGCGTCGCGGCCACGCCGGCCCCGGCGAGCGCGTCGCTGCAGATCGCGTTCCGGACGCCGCGCGCCGCGCAGCTGGTCGGCGCGCCGCGGCTGACGCTGTCCTACTCGGGCAAGGGCACGCCCGCCAAGGGCGCCAAGGTGTTCGCCCAGATCGTCGACGTCAAGCGCAAGCTCGTCGTCGGCAACCAGGTCACGCCGATCCCGCTGGTGCTCGACGGCAGGAAGCACACGGTGACGCGCGACCTCGACCCGATCGCCGCCGCGGCGGCCAAGGGCGCGCGCTACACGCTGCAGATCATCTCCGGCTCGACGGTGTGGGCGCCGCAGCGCGGGACGGGGACGGTCACGGTCGCGCGGGCCAGGCTCGTGCTGCCGACCGTGAAGGGCTAGCGGCCCGGCGGGCCGCGTCGCGCGCTCCGGCGCGCGGCGCGGCGCCCGCCTCCCATCGTTAGTGAAGAATCTTGATAGGGTTTTCCGGAATTTCCGCCAACCCGTCAGCGAGGCCACGCACCATGTCCGACGACGCCATCACCTACCGCCCCGAGACCATCGCGCTGCACGGTGGGCAGGAGCCCGACCCGACGACGAACTCGCGCGCGGTCCCGATCTACCAGACCTCGTCCTACGTCTTCGACGACACCGAGCACGCGGCGAAGCTGTTCGGCCTCGAGGTCCCGGGCAACATCTACACGCGCATCATGAACCCGACGTGGGACGTGCTGGAGCAGCGCGTCGCGCAGCTCGAGGGCGGCGTCGCCGCGCTCGTCACGGCGTCCGGCCAGGCCGCGGTCACCTACGCGGTGCTGAACGTCGCGCGCTCGGGCGACAACATCATCGCGACCTCGCAGCTCTACGGCGGCACCTACAACCTGTTCGCGCACACGCTGCCGCAGTACGGCATCGAGGTCCGCTTCGCCGACGCCGACGACCCGTCGGCGGTCGCGTCGCTGGCCGACGACAGGACGCGCCTGGTCTTCGGCGAGACGATCGGCAACCCGCGCCTCAACGTCCTCGACGTGCCGGCCTGGGCCGAGGCCGCCCACGCGCAGGGCCTGCCCCTGATCGTCGACAACACGGTCGCCACGCCGCTGGGCGCGCGCGTCCTGGACCTCGGCGCCGACGTCGCCGTCCACTCGCTGACGAAGTTCATCGGCGGCCACGGCACGTCGATCGGCGGCGCGATCGTCGACGCCGGCCGCTTCGACTGGGTCGCCAACGGCGCCCGCTTCCCGGGCCTCACGCAGCCCGACCCCAGCTACCACGGCGTCGTGTGGAGCGACGCGCTCGGCCCGGCCGCCTACATCGGCCGCGCCCGCACGGTCCTGCTGCGCAACACCGGCGCCGCGCTGTCGCCGTTCAACGCGTTCCTGTTCCTGCAGGGCATCGAGACGCTGCCGCTGCGCATGGAGCGCCACAACGCCAACGCCCAGAAGATCGCCGAGTGGCTGGACGCGCACGACGCGGTCGCGTGGGTCAACTACCCGGGCCTGGAGGGCGACAAGTACCACGAGGTCGCCCAGCGGGTGCTCCAGGGCGGCGGCGGCGCGCTGATCACCTTCGGCGTGCAGGGCGGCCTGGAGGCGGGGCGGACGTTCATCGAGTCCCTGTCGCTGTTCAGCCACCTGGCGAACATCGGCGACGCGAAGTCGCTGGCCATCCACAACGCGACGACGACGCACTCGCAGCTCAACGCCGAGGAGCTGGCGGCCGCGGGCGTCACCGAGGACACGGTGCGCCTGTCGGTCGGCATCGAGCACGTCGACGACCTGATCGCCGACCTCGACCAGGCCCTGGCCCAGGCGCGCGCGACGGCGTAGGCGCGGGGGCGCGGATGACGCAGCAGGCCGAGGAGCCTGCGACCGTCGAGCGGGTCGTCCTCTTCGACGAGGGCGACCCGCTGGCGCTCGCCTGCGGCCGGACGCTCGCGCCGGTCGAGGTTGCCTACGCGACCTACGGCACGCTGAACGCCGAGGCGTCCAACGCGGTCTTCGTCTGCCACGCGCTGACCGGCGACGCGCGCGCGAGCGGGCCCGGCGGCTGGTGGACCTCGATGATCGGGCCCGGCTGCCCGATCGACACCGACCGGTTCTTCGTCATCTGCCCCAACCTGCTCGGCGGCTGCCAGGGGACGACCGGGCCGACGTCGCTGGACTTCCCGCCGCTGGCGATCGCCGACCTGGTGTCGGTGCACCGGCGGTTGCTGGCGCACCTGGGGATCGAGCGCCTCGCGGTCGCGATCGGCGGCTCGATGGGCGGCATGCAGGTCCTGCAGTGGCTGATCGACGCGCCCGGCCAGATCGAGCGCGCGGCGCTGATCTGCGCGTCGGCGCGGCTGAGCGCGCAGAACATCGCGCTCTCGCACGTGGCGCGCCGCGCGATCCTCGACGACCCGGACCTCCGGCGCGGCATGGCGACCGCGCGGCGGCTGGCGCACGTCACCTACCTCAGCGAGCAGGGCATGGCGGACAAGTTCACGCGCGCCGAGCCGGACGGCTGGGCCGACGTGCGGGACGCCCGCGAGTGGCTGGCCCCGGCCTACGATGTCGAGACCTACCTGGAGCACCAGGCCAAGATCTTCGACGAGCGCTTCGACCCCTACTCCTACCTGTACCTGACGCGGATCATGGACGCGTTCGACCCCTTCGGCGGCGGCCCGGGGTCGGTGGCGCTGGACCCCGCGGCGCGCGCGCTGGTCGTGTCCTTCGACTCCGACTGGCGCTTCGGCACCGAGCACTCGCGCGCGCTGGCGGCCGGGCTGCGCGCGGGCGGGATGACCGAGGTCGCCGAGCACGTCGTCGCCTCGCCCTACGGGCACGACTCGTTCCTGCTGGCCGTGCCCGAGTACCTGGACCTGGTCCGGGCGTTCGTCAGCTGAGCACGGCCGCCAGCCGCCGCCAGCGGGCCTGGCGCAGGGCGAAGAACGTGCGGGCGAAGACGGCGACCAGCGGCGTCAGCGGCCCGGCGTCGATCTCGATCTCGTCGGTGTACTCGCAGCCGGCCGGCGAGGTCGGCGTGAACGTCAGGCGGTGGTTCCAGGTCCGGACCGGGCCGCCGTGCTCGGCGGTTCGCACCTCGCGGCCGGGCTCGATCGCCACGACGCGCAGGTGGTGCGTCCAGGTGGGGAGGACGCCGAGCCACCACAGGCGGCCGCGGGCCTGCGCGCCCGGCGCGGAGAAGTCGCCGTCGACGGTCGCCAGCGCCGGAACGCGCAGCACGCCCCGGGCGACGTAGGCGAACGTCGCGGGCTTGAGCGCGAGGCCGAACGCGGTCTCGGCGCCGATCGGCAGCGGGGTGGTGCGGCGGACGGTGATCATGGCCTCTATCGTGAGCAATTCCTCACGTCTTCGCCACTCGCATTTCATGCCCGCCCGCACCAGCCCCCGCAAGGTCCCGCGCCAGGAGCGATCCCGGCTCACGGTCGAGGCGATCCTCGACGCCGCGGCTCGCGTCTTCGAGCGCCACGGCTACGCGGCCGGGACCACGAACCGCATCGCCGAGCGGGCCGGCGTGTCGATCGGGTCGCTCTACCAGTACTTCCCCAACAAGGACGCGATCCTGGTGGCCCTGGTGCAGCGCCACCTGGAGGAGGGCGTGGCGGTGGCCGGGCCGGTGCTCGCGGGGCTGACCGCGGAGCGGCCGCCGGTGGACGTCGCGATGCGGCGCCTGGTCGAGGCGATGGTCGCGCTGCATCGCGAGCGCCCGGCGCTGCACCGCGTGCTGTTCGAGGAGGCGCCGCGCCCGCCCGCGCTGCGGCGGCGCCTGGACGCGCTGGAGGACGCCGCGGTGGCTGCGGTCTCCGCGTACCTGCGCGAGCGCGACGACGTGGGGCGTGACCCGGAGCTCGCGGCGCGGATGGTCGCGCGCGTCGTGGAGACCGTCACGCACGAGCTGGTGCTGCGCCCGCGCGGCGTCGCGGTCGACGCCTACGTGGACGAGGCGGTCGTGCTGTTGACGGCCTACCTGACCACCAACCGAGACACCGGCGTTCCATCTGTCACGCCGGAGGCGTAGGGTGCCGCGCCATGTCCCATCAGTTGCCACGGCGGTTGGTCCCCGCCCTGGCGGCGGCCCTCGCCGTCGCCGTCCCGTCCACCGCCGCGCACGCGGCCTCCTCGCCGGTGGCCGCGCCGGGCTGCGATCGCCTCGACGACGCGGCCTGCCTGCTGCCGTTCCCCAACGACGCGTTCCGCAAGAACGGCCAGGTCGCGCTCAAGACGTCGCAAATGCCGCGCAACGCCAAGGGCAAGGCGATCGACGCGTCCGGCTGGAAGGGCCTCGACGGCTTCTCGCCCGGCAGCGTGATCCTCACCAAGGTGCCGGCGATCCAGACCGACGCGGCGCTGAAGAAGACCGGCGCGGTCTCGCTCAGCGCGCTGTCCAAGTACTCCGCCAAGAGCGCGCCGGTGATCGTCTGGGACGCCACCTCGGGCAAGCGCTGGCCGATCTGGGCCGAGCTGGACAACAACGCCAAGACCGGCAACCGGCTGCTGGAGATCCACCCGGCCAAGAACTTCCTGGAGGGCCACCGCTACGTCGTGATCCTCCGCTCGCTCAAGCGCGCCAACGGCAGCGCGATCCGCGCGGGCGCGCGCTTCGCCAAGCTGCGCGACGCCAAGAAGCCGGGCACGCGCTACGCGCGCATCTTCAAGGACCTCAAGAAGGCGGGCGTCAAGAAGGACAAGTCGCTCTTCCTGACCTGGGACTTCACGGTCGCCACCGAGAAGTCGCTGGCCGGCCGCGTGCTCTACATGCGCGACCAGACCTTCAAGTCCTTCGGCGACAGCAACCTCGCCGACGGCGTCGTCTCCGGCACCGCGCCGTCGTTCGCGCTGGCGCCCAAGCCGCTGGACGGCGACTTCGCCAAGTACGACGACGGCCGCTACGCGCAGGTGCTCGAGGGCTCGTTCACGGTCCCGTGCTACCTGACCAACGGCTGCGCGCCCGGCTCGCGGATGACGATCGACGCCAAGACCGGGATGCCGAAGCTCCAGGGCACCTACGCCGCGCGCTTCACGTGCGTCGTGCCCGCGACGGCGACCGCCGACCACCCGGCGCGCCTGGCGCTCTACGGCCACGGCCTGCTCGGCAAGGAGACCGAGATCCTGACCGGGCCCGACGTGCCGAAGATGGCCGCCGAGAGCAACACGGTGTTCTGCGCGACGCCGTGGATCGGCATGGCCAACGAGGACATCGGCACCGCGGCGTCGGTGCTCGGCGACTTCTCGGGGATGCCGGCGCTGCCGGACCGCCTGCAGCAGGGCTTCCTGGACGCGCTGGTGCTGGGCCGGATCATGGCCCACCCGCAGGGCCTGGCGACCTCGCCGCTGCTGCAGCAGGACGGCCGCCCGATCGTGCAGACCGGGTCGATCGGCTACGACTCCAACTCGCAGGGCGGGATCGCGGGCGGCGCGCTGACCGCGCTGGCGCCCGACTTCACGCGCGCGGTGCTCGGCGTGCCGGGCATGAACTACAGCGTGCTGCTGCCGCGCTCGCACGACTTCGACGTGTACTCGCTGGTCATGTACCCCGCCTACAAGGTCGAGCAGGAGCGCCCGCTGATCCTCGACCTGGCCCAGCTGCTGTGGGACCGCGGCGAGGGCGACGGCTACGCCCAGCACATGACGACCGACCCGCTGCCCAACACGCCCAAGCACACCGTGTTGCTCGACGTGGCCAACGGCGACCACCAGGTCACGCAGTACCAGGCCGACGTCGAGGCGCGCACGATCGGCGCGTCGATCCACACGCCGATCCTGCCGTCGGGCCGCTCGCCGCAGTCCGAGCCGTCGTGGGGCATCCCGGCGATCAAGTCCTACCCCTTCGACGGGTCGGCGATCGTCTACTGGGACTGGGGCCCCGCCAACGTGACGGTCCCGCCGCTGGCCAACCGTCCCAACTCGGGGCTGCAGGACCCGCACGAGGCCGTCCGCCGCACCCCGGCGGCGCGCGCCCAGAAGGCGGCGTTCCTGGCGCCCGGCGGCGCGCTGATCGACACCTGCGACGGCGCGGCCTGCGTGGCCGCGCCGGACGTCGGCTGACGATCGACGCGCACTAGGGTGCAGTCCATGGGCACCGTTCGGATCGGCTACAAGGCGTCGGCGGAGCAGTTCGACCCCGCCACGCTGTTGGACTACACCAAGCAGGCGGAGGCCGCGGGGCTGGAGATCGTGGCCACCTCGGACCACTTCCAGCCCTGGCGGCACCACGGCGGGCACTCGCCGGCGGCGCTGCCGTGGCTGGGGGCGGCGACCGTCGCGACCGACCGGGCGCTGCTCGGGACGAGCGTCCTGACGCCCACCTTGCGCTACGAGCCCGCGATCGTCGCCCAGGCGTTCGCGACGCTCGGGTGCCTGGCGCCGGGGCGCGTGTTCCTCGGCGTCGGCACCGGCGAGGCGATGAACGAGACCCCGGCCACCGGCGCCGAGTTCCCCGGGCGCAAGGAGCGGCGGCTGCGGATGGCCGAGGCCATCGAGCTGATCCGGCGGCTGTGGCGCGAGGAGCGCGTCGACTTCGAGGGCGAGTACTACAACACGTCGCAGGCCACGATCTACGACCGGCCCGCCGAGGAGGTCCCGATCTACGTCGCGGCCTCCGGGCCGCTGGCGGCCAAGCTGGCGGGCCGGGTCGGCGACGGCTTCATCTGCACGTCGGGCAAGGACCCGCAGCTGTACCTCGACCTGTTGGAGAAAGTCAAGGAGGGCGCCGAGCAGGCCGGCCGCGACCACGCCCAGATCCGGCACATGATCGAGATCAAGGTCTCCTACGACCGCGACCGGCAGAAGGCCTTCGACAACTGCAACTTCTGGGCGCCGCTGGCGCTGACGCCCGAGCAGAAGGAAGGCATCGAGGACCCGATCGAGATGGAGCGGGTCGCCGACGAGAACGTCGGGCAGGCCCACACGCGCTTCATCGTCTCCGACGACCCCGACGAGGTCGTCGAGAAGATCGGGACCTACCTCGACCTCGGCTTCGACGACCTGCTCCTGCACGGCCCCGGCCCGGACCAGGCGCGGTTCATCGCGCAGTTCGCCGAGGACGTGCTGCCGAAGCTGCGCGAGCGCGCGGGCTAGGAGCCCGTCACCTCCAGCGCCAGGTGCTGCCGACCATGTCGGCCGCCGTGCTGCCCAGCTCGGAGAGGCTCTGGTCGCGGACCACCTGCAGCATGTAGATCCGGCGGCCGTGCTGGACGACCGCCGCGGAGTGCTGGGTGCCGTCGCCCTTCAGGTTGTAGGTCACGCCGAAGACGGCGCCCCGCGCGCCGGCCAGCGCCGTCGGCGACGGCCCGAACGCCACCTGCAGCAGCGTGGCGTCGCGCGGGATCGAGATCAGCTTCTGGGCCAGGACGCCCTTGTCGCTGACGCCGAGCTTCAGCCGTCGCTCGATCGTCTTGATCGGGGCGGTCGCCACCGCCACGAGCGCCACCGGGCTCCGGTTGGGGGCGCGCTGCGGCGACGCGATCGTCACCGTCCGCCAGCCCCGGCTGGAGGTCTTCTTGACCGTCCAGCCCGATGGCGCGTAGGCCCGGTAGCCCGGGCCGCGGATGGCCTGCCGCGCGTCGGCGACGCCGGCGAGGAGCCCGGACAGCAGCAGCGCTGAGCAGAGCAGGAGGACGAGCCGTCGCATGATCCGCGGACCATCTCAAGTCCGCACCGCCAAGTTGAAGGACTTCCCGCTGCCGGCCCGGCAAGTCAGGCCCCCGCGGGGTGCCGTTTCGGCAGGCTAGCTTCGCTTCAGCGAGGCCTGGTTCTCGTCGACCTTGGTCGAGGTCGCCATCGCGTCGCCGGCCTGGCCGCCGAGGATCCGGCGCGTCAGGTTGGGCAGCAGCAGCCGCGCGGCCGCGGCCAGGGCGTAGGGGCGGGGCGCGTAGCGCTCGGCCTTGCGGCCGGGGCCGACCTGCATGATCGCCTCGGCGACCTTCTCGGGCTCGGAGACCATCCAGCGCGTGGCGCGGCTGTCGGTCAGCTCCTTCTGCGGGAAGCCCTCGGTGGAGACGAACCCGGGGTTGACGATCCCGACGTGGACGCCGTGGGGCTTCTCCTCCAGGTGCAGCGCGTCGCTCCAGCCGATGAACGCGAACTTCGACGCGCTGTAGCCGCCGGAGCCGGGGCGCGCGACGCGGCCGGCGGTCGAGGCGACGTTGACGATCGCGCTCGGCGCGCTCTCGCGCAGCAGCGGCAGCAGCGCCTCGGTCAGCGCGGCCTGGGCGAAGAGGTTGAGCTCCAGCGTCTGGCGCAGGTTCTTGGTGCCGACGTCGGCGAAGCGCCCGCGCCAGCCGCCGCCCGCGTTGTTGACCAGGAGGTCGAGGCGGCCGAAGCGCTCGCGGACGGCGGCCTCGATCCGCGCGGGCGCCTCGGCGTCCGTGAGGTCCTCGGCGAGGACCAGCGTCTCGACGCCGGGCAGCCGCGCGGCGAGCGCCTCGAGGCGGTCCCGACGGCGCGCGACGAGGACGAGCCGGGCGCCGGGCTCGCGCGCGACGCGCCGGGCGGTGACCTCGCCGATGCCGCTCGACGCGCCGGTGATGAGGGCGATCATGCGGCAGATCCTATGTGCCTAGGTGGTCCCGGCGGTCGATGTCACCCTGCTGCCCTCTCGACCGATGGTCCGTGGCGACGGGCCGCGCGACCGCGCATCATCGTTCGCATGCTCCCCACGCGCACCGACGCCGTCCTCGTGACCGGCGTCACCGGTTTCGTCGGGACGGCGATCATCCTACGGATTCTGGAGCGTTCAGATCGTCCCATCATCGCGCTCGTCCGAGCGACCGACCGGACGGACGCGGCGGCCCGCGTCCGCGCGGCGCTCGCCGACGTCGTGCCGCACGCGGCGTCGCTCGACACCTACATGTCGCGCGTCACCGCCGTCCCGGCCGACCTGCTGGCCGACGGGCTCGGCCTGCGCTTCGCCGACCGCGAGGACCTCGCGTACCGCTGCGACGAGGTCCTGCACTGCGCCGCGGCGGTGAGCTTCGAGCTGCCGCTCGACGCCGCGCGGGCGGTCAACGCGGCGGGCGCCGCGCGCGTCGCCGAGCTGGCGACGCGCTGCGCCGGACGGGGCGCCGGGCTGCGGCGGATCGTGCACGTCTCGACCGCGTACGTCGCGGGCGAGCGCCTGGGCGTCTTCGGCGAGGACGACGTCACGCTCAGCCACCCGTTCCGCAACACCTACGAGCGGACCAAGCACGAGGCCGAGCAGCTGCTGCGGGCCTGGACGCCGCGGCTGCCGCTGCAGGTCGTGCGGCCGTCGATCGTCGTGGGCGAGCGGGCCACGGGGTGGACGCGGTCGTTCAACGTCCTGTACTGGCCGCTGAAGATGTTCGCGCGCGGGCGGCTGCCGGTCGTGCCCGCGGTCTCCGACGCGCCGGTCGACGTCGTCCCGGTGGACTACGTGGCCGACGTCGTGCTCGGCCTGGAGGGCGCGCCCGAGGGGACCTACCACGCGGTCGCCGGGCGGCACGCCTCGACGGTCTCCGAGGTCATCGACCTGGCGGCGGCGCGCTTCGGCGTGCCGGAGCCCGCGATCGTCGACCCGGGCGTGATCGAGGCGGCGCTCGCGGAGCCGATGCCCGAGCCGCAGCGGCGCGCGCTGGAGCAGGCGCGCGTGTACTTCCCGTACTTCCGCCTCGGCGTGCGCTTCGACGACCGCTGGGCGCGGTCGATCCTGGAGCCGTCCGGCGTCGCGGCGGCGCCGTTGGCCTCCTACTTCGACACGTTGATGGACTTCGCCCAGCGCGCGGCGTGGGGACGTGGGGCCTTGACCGTGACATCGAACGGTGTCACGGTCGGGGTATGACGGACTCCGAGCTGGCGGCCCTGGCCGATCTCGCCACCGACGGCTTCGGCGGCGCGGTCGCGCGCGTCGAGGAGCTGCACCGGGCGATCGCGGGCCGCACGCCCGGAGGTCCGGCGCGCGCCGCGCACGACGCGGTCGCCGGCGGCGTCTACGCGCTGGTGCGCGGCGGCGGGCGCGCGGTCGGGGGCGGCGTGGCGGCCGCGGTGCGCGCGGGCGGCGTCGGCCCGCGGGTGCTCAGCGACGACCCGCGCGGGCGCCTGGTGCGCGGGGCGCTCAACGGCGTCTGGGGCGACCGGCTGCACGCGTCCGGCAGCGCGCTGGCGACCGCGATGGCCGTGGTGCCGGCGGTGGACGCGGCGACGGCGACGCCGTTCGTGGTGGTGTTGGTGCACGGGCTCTGCGAGACCGAGGCGGCGTGGTCGCTGAAGGCGCGCGAGCGCGGCGGGACGTACGCGACGCGCGTGCTGGCGCCGCTGGGCGCGACGCCGGTGACCGTCCGCTACAACACGGGCCGCTCGATCGCCGACAACGGGCGCGCGCTGGCGGCGCTGCTCGACGAGCTGGTCGCGACGTGGCCGGTGGCGGTGGAGCGGCTCGTGCTCGTGGGCCACTCGATGGGCGGGCTGGTGATCCGCGCCGCGGCGGCGCACGGGGGCGCCTGGGTGGCCGCGGTCGAGTCGACCGTCTCGCTCGGCACGCCGCACCGTGGCGCGCCGTTGGCGCGGGCGGCGCGGCTGGCGGGCCGGGCGCTGGCGCTCGTGCCCGAGGGCCGGCCGGTCGGCGCGGTGCTCGACGCGCGCAGCGCCGGGATCAAGGACCTGGCGCGGGGGCTGCCCGGCGACGTGCTGCCCGACGCGCGCCATCTCGCGGTCGCGGCGACGGTCACGGCGGACGCGGGGCATCCGGTGGGGCGGCTGGCCGGCGACCTGCTCGTGCTGACCTCCAGCGCGCACGGGGTGCGGGCGCGGCGCGTCCACGTCGGCGGCCACGATCACTTCGATCTGCTCAACGGGCCCGCATTGGACACCTTGTTGGAGGACTGGCTCCGCGCCGGGAGGTCAGAACGCTGACCGTCGTCGGTCCGGCTAGGCTTGCGGTTCCAGTGAGCGGCAGCGGCCCCGCACCCTTCTCCGTCACCGTCGAGCAGGTCGACGAGCGCAGCGTCGTCACCGCGCGTGGCGAGCTCGACCTCGCGACCGCGCCCGAGCTGGAGTCCGCGCTGCTCCCGCCGCTGCGCGAGGGCGCGAGCGTGGCGCTGGACCTGCGCGCGCTGGAGTTCATGGACTCGACCGGCGTGCGGGTGATCGTCGCCGCCCACCTGGCCGCCCAGGAGCACGGCGGGGCGCTGGCCGTCGCGGTCGTCGACGGTGGGCCGGTCGCCCGCGTCCTGGAGATCTCCGGGCTGGACGCGGTGCTCCGGATCGTCGACCGACCGTAAGCCGGTCGAACCTGCCCATCCCCGCCGATAGGGTGGGGGGATGAGCAAGCGTGCGGCCTTCGACGATCCCGAAGTCCTCGACCGGTTCGCGGACCTCGTGGTCCTCACCGCGGCCAACCTGCAGCGCGGCCAGCTGCTGTCGATCGGCTCGGAGATCGGCAAGGAGGCGGTGACGCGGGCGATCGCCGCCGCCGGCTACCGGCACGGCGCGAAGTTCGTCGACGTCTCCTACTTCGACCTGTACGTCAAGCGCGCGCGGCTCCTGCACGCCGACGAGGAGACGCTGGGCTACGTGCCCGACTGGTACGGCGAGCGGATCCTGTCGCTGGGGCGCGAGCGCGCGGCGCGCGTGGGGCTCAGCGGCCCGGCGCATCCGGGGCTGCTCAGCGATCTGGATCCCGCGCGCGTCGGCCGCGACCAGCTGCCCGCGCTGCGCGAGACCGGCAAGGTCGTCAACGAGCGCACGACGAACTGGACGGCGGTGCCCGGCCCGACGCGCGCCTGGGCGCAGCTCGTGCACCCGGACCTCGATCCCGACGACGCGTGGGTCACGTTCTGCGACCAGATCCTGCACGTCTGCCGGCTGGACACCGAGGACCCGATCGCCGCCTGGCGCGCCCGTGCCGACTTCCTGGTGAGCGCCGCTGATCGCGTGACCGAGCGGCGCTTCGACGCCCTGCGCTTCCGGGGCCCGGGCACCGACCTGACCGTCGGGCTGTTGAAGACCTCCAAGTTCCTGGCCGCGCGCTTCGAGACCGTCGACGGGATCGTGCACCTGCCGAACCTGCCGTCGGAGGAGATCTTCACCTCGCCGGACCCGACCCGCGCCGACGGCGTGGTCCGGGCCACGAAGCCGCTCGTCCTGGGCGGCAGCATCATCCGCGGGCTGGAGGTCGAGTTCCGCGACGGCCGCGCGATCCGGATCGACGCCGACGAGAACGCCGAGGTCCTGCGGTCCTACGCGGCGCGCGACGAGGACGCCAACCGCCTGGGCGAGGCGGCGCTGGTCGACGGCGAGGGCCGCATCGGCGCGCTGGACACCGTCTTCTTCGACACCCTGCTCGACGAGAACGCCGCCAGCCACATCGCGCTGGGGCACGCGTACCAGATGTGCGTGGACGAGTCGGAGGCCGATCGCGTCAACGACTCGACCATCCACGTGGACTTCATGATCGGCTCTCCGGAGGTCAGCGTCTTCGGCGTCGACGTCGACGGAACCGAGACCGCCGTCCTCGTCAACGGCGCCTGGCAGATCTGACCGCTACCCTTACGCCCTTCCAGGAGAGGTGCCGGAGCGGCTGAACGGGCACGACTGGAAATCGTGTGTGGGCTTTACGGTCCACCGAGGGTTCGAATCCCTCCCTCTCCGCTTCGCCGGGGCGCGCTTGACGCGCCGGTGGGTGCCGCGGCCCAGCCGGTCGGCCAGTTGCGTCGCGCGCCCGCGGGCGGGTACGGTCGCCGTCCCGGTGCCGCGCGTGGAGAGGCGGGGTGCCAACGTCCCGGAAGGTCCTGTCCCATGCTGCATGGTCGTCGTCGTGCCCTGGAGGGCGCGATGGTTGGTGCGTTGGTGGTCGCTGTCGCCGGTTGTGGCGGCGGCGCGAAGGAGGAGAAGGAGCGGGCGAAGGTCGCGACGGTCGCCGCGGTGACGCCGGCCGCGCCGAAGGCTCGGCCCGCCGCGCAAGCGCCCGCGCCCGCGCGCGCCGAGCCCCTGACGCGCGCGCAGTACGTCAAGCGCGCCGATCGGGTCTGCCTGCTGGCGCGTGGCGTCTCGCGGCGGGCCAACCAGGTCGTCGCGAAGGCGTTCAGGACCGGCTCGGCGGAGCAGGCCGCCCAGGCGATCGACAACTACCTGCCGGTGTTCGCCGCCCACGAGCGCGAGCTGAAGGCGCTGCCGCGGCCCAAGACCGCCGACCGGCCGATCCTCGACGGCCTCATCAAGGTGCTGGACGGCCAGATCCAGGCGCTCGCCGACGAGTCGCGGGCGCTGCGCGAGCAGGACTCCGACGCGATGGCGCAGGTCACCAAGGCCCAGCGGCAGGAGGTCGCCTACGCGGAGGAGCTGGGCCGTCAGTACGGCTTCAAGGTCTGCGGACGCGGCGCCTAGAGCGCGCCCGCGGGCGGCACGGCCGCGGAGGCGGCCTCCAGGCTCCCGTCCTCGGGCAGCTCGGGGATCGCGATGACGACGTGGTGGCGGCTCACCGCGAGGAAGTCGTGGTGGGTCCCGGGACCGTCGTGGCCGACGAGCTCGACGGTCACGTCGGTCAGCGGGATGAAGTCCCGCTCCGACGCGTTCAGCACGTCCGACACGCGGCTGCGGTAGCCGTCCCGCGCCAGCGTCAGCGTCCCCGCGATCCGGTGTCGGGGGGTCTCCAGGTACACGCGTTCCCGCCGGGTCTGCATCACGGGCACGATTATCGGCGATCCCGGCCGATTGGTTAAGGGATCTGGCCGGAACGCTGACCGGCGTTCGCCACAATGGACGCGATGGACCCGCACGCCGTCCTCGGTCTCGACCCCGGCGCCACGCCGGACGAGGTCCAGCGCGCCTACCGCGCGTTGGCCAAGCGCTTCCATCCCGACCGCGCCGGCGGCGCCGACGGCGAGCTGATGATCTCGATCAACGCCGCCTACGACCTGCTGCGCGAGCAGCTCGAGCAGGGGCACGCCGCGGGGCCCGCGACGACCGCCGCCAACGGCACCGCCGCCCGCCCGCCCGCGTCATCGCCGCCGCCCGTCATCGCCGGCGCGTGGCTGGCGCCCGCCGTGCGCCGCGTCCTGGCCCGCGAGCTGCTGCAGACGCTGGAGCCCGGCGAGATGGTCGACGAGGTCGTCCTGACCGCCACGGGCGACAGCCACGACGTCCAGCTCGCGCTCACCGATCGCCGCCTGCTGTGGCTGCGCGACGACGCGATCATGGGCCGCGTGCGCTACGTGCGCTACCGCGAGCTCGCGCGCGTGGAAGGGCGCCCCGCCGGGCGCTTCCGCCGCGCGGGCCAGCTGCGCGTCCAGGCCCGCGCCACCGGGCGCTGGCTGCGCTTCCACGACCTGCGCCCCGACGTGCTGGAACGCCTCACCGCTCGCATTCGGGCGCGTGCGAGCGCGTGAACCGGGTAGGCCGAACCCCATGAGCGACGGAACCAAGGACGATCTCAAGGGCCGGGCCAAGGAGGCCGCAGGCTCCCTCACCGACGACGACTCCCTCAAGAACGAGGGCAAGGTCGACCGCGCGTCCGGCGCGGTCAAGGACAAGGTCGGCGATGCCGCCGACAAGGCCAAGGACGCGCTCCGGAAGGATTGAACCCGGCCGATCCCGTGTCGGCACAAGGGCTCGCGGCCTATGGGCAGGCCTCATCCGTACGGCGCCTGCTCTAGGCTGCGCCCTCTGTTTGCCGTCGATCCAGGAGCAACCGCATGAACAAGACCGAGCTCGTCGAGGCCATCGCCAAGGACAGCGGTCTCACCAACGCCGACGCCCGCAAGGCCGTCGAGTCGTTCATCACCACGGTGGAGAAGACGCTGAAGAAGGGTGATGAAGTCGCCCTGACCGGCTTCGGCAAGTTCTCCGTCGTCAAGCGCAGCGCCCGCACCGGTCGCAACCCGCAGACGGGCGAGACCGTGAAGATCAAGGCGTCCAAGGCGCCGAAGTTCACCGCCGGCGCCGGCCTCAAGACGGTCGTCAACGGCGCGCGCAAGAAGTAGCACGCGCTCCGCGCAACCACGCTTCACCGAAGGGCTCCGGCACCGCGCCGGGGCCCTTTTTGCGTCCAGAAGCGCCCGACAGGTTCCAACTACCCCTTTTCAGGGGTATGACCTAGCCTGTCCTGACCGCCCGCGTTCACTCGCGCGCGGTCGCTGTTTTCAGGGGAACGTGGAAGTCGGGGGAAGAGGATGGGTCGATGGATCGTCGGCGCCGCGGCCGCGTGCTGCGCGCTGATCGCTGGTCTCACGATGGGGACGGCCGGCGCGGGCGCGGCCGAGGTGCCGATCACGTCGCTGGTCGCGCAGCCGATCGCGGCAGACGGCACGTGCTCGCCCACGTCGCCGAGCGCCGCCGACGCGCCCGCGGGCGCGCACCGCGACTTCTGCGTCGCCTTCGCGCTGAACACGGCCGGCGACGACGTCAAGAGGGTCACGATCGGGCTGCCCGGCGGCGTCGTCGGCGACCCGACCGCGACGCCCACGTGCACGCAGAGCGACTTCACCGCGGGCCGGTGCGACGGCAGCACCCAGGTCGGCACGGTGTCGTCCTCGGCGACCGTCGTCCCGCCGATCCCGATCCCGATCACGCTGACGATCACCGGCGAGGTCTACAACCTGCAGACCGATCCCGGCGAGCCCGCGCGCCTGGGCATCGCGCTCGACCAGGGCCTCGGCGGCTCGCTGAGCCCGGTGCGGCTGATGTCGCCGATCCGCGTCCGCGTCGCCGACGCGGGCCTGGACTCGGTCACCGACGGCATCCCGGACTCGGCGCTCGGCGGCGACCTGCACGTCAACGACATGGCGTTGACGCTGTGGGGGACCAAGGTCCATCACAGCACGATGGCCAAGCCCTTCATGACGTTGCCGACGCGCTGCGACGCCGACGCGGTCTCGACGATCTCGGTCACCTCCTACGGCGGCCAGACGACCTCGAAGACCGCGGCGTTCCGCCCGACCGGCTGCGACCAGGTCCCGTTCACGCCCTCGCTGGAGGTCGGTCCGCCGACGACGCCCGCCGACTCGCCCGGCGAGGCGTGGGCCAAGCTCATCATCCCGACGACCGACACCGGCAGCGGCGACGACGCGCGCCGGCAGGCCTACCTGAAGGACGTCGACCTCAAGCTGCCCGCCGGCCTGGCGCTCAACCCGCCGCTGGCCAACGGCCTGGAGCCCTGCACGGCCGAGCAGTTCGGCTTCGGGATCGACGCCCCGCCGCAGTGCCCGGCCTCCTCGGAGATGGGCCGCGTCGAGTTCGTCACGCCGCTGTTCCCGGGCCAGACGCTGACCGGCAAGGTGTACTTCGGCACGCCGCGGCCGGGCGTCCCGCTCGTGAACTACATCTCGGTCGAGGACCCGCGCCTGCGCCTGAAGCTCGGCGGCTACGCGACGATCGACCCCACCACGACGGCGATCACCGCGCACTTCCTCGACCAGCCGCAGGTCCCGTTTCAGTCCTTCGAGTTCGTCTACACCGACCCCGGCGACGGCCGCGCGACGCTGACCTCGCCGACCGCGTGCGGCGACTACGGCGTCACGGCGGACATGACGCCGTGGAACGGCGGCGGCGTGCAGTCCCCGTCCAACACCTTCAAGGTGGTCGACTGCCCGCCGCCGGCGTTCGCGCCGCAGCTGGGCGTCAGCGTCGCCGACGCGCAGGCCGGCGGTCCCGCCGCGTTGACCGTCCACATCGGGCGGCCCGACAAGGACCTGCGCCTGCAGGACGCCAAGGTGTCGCTGCCGCCGGGCCTGACCGGCCGGCTGCCCAACGTCCCGCAGTGCGACGTCGCCGCCGCGCGCGCCGCGAGCTGCCCGGACGCCTCGCTGGTCGGCCACGCGAGCGTCGCGGTCGGCACCGGCCCGGCGCCGCTGACGCTGCCCGGCAAGGTCTACCTCACGCAGGGCTTCGACGGCGGGATCGCCGGCCTGGCCGTGGTCGTCGACACGAAGGTCCCGGCGCTCGACCTCGGGACGGTCGTGGTGATGAACAGGCTCGTGCTGCGCCCCGACACCGGCATCGACGTGCAGACCGAGGCGCTGCCCCAGACGCTGCAGGGCATCCCGACCGTCTACCGCGCGATCGACCTGACGATCGACCGGGCCGGGTTCATGCAGAACGCCACGTCGTGCGCGCCCCAGACGGTCGGCGGCGCGTTCACCGCCGTCGGCGGCGCGACCGCCGCCGCGACCGCGCCCTACCAGGCCACCGGCTGCGACAAGCTGCCGTTCGCGCCCAAGCTGGCGGCGTCCTTCGGGGCCAAGGGCCAGACCGCCAAAGGCTCGCACCCGCCGCTGACGGTGACGATCCAGCAGGCCGACGGCCAGGCGGCGATGAGCAGGACGGTGGTGTCGCTGCCCGCGGGCCTCGGCGTCGACCTCAAGAACCTCAGCGCGGTCTGCACCGACGACCAGCTGAACGCCGGCGCCTGCCCGGCCGGGTCGAAGATCGGCACGGTCTCGGCGAGCACGCCGCTGCTGCCGGTCCCGTTGAGCGGCGGCGCCTACCTGACGCAGGGCGCCAAGCCGGGCGCGCTGCCGGGCATCGCGCTCGACCTCGGGCTGATCCGGCTCAAGGGCGACGTCGCGCTCGGCACGCGCGTGACGACGACGTTCGACGGCATCCCGGACGTGCCGCTGGCGAAGCTGACGCTGAGCCTCACCGGCGGGCCGAAGGGCGCGCTGTCGACGATCAAGGACCTCTGCACGACCACGCCGACCGTCGAGGCGCAGTACGGCGCGCACTCGGGCGCCACCGGCAAGGAGACCGTCAAGGCCGACGTCGTCGGGTGCGCGGCGAGCGCGTCGAAGCCCCTGACCGTCAAGGGCAAGCTCGCGGGCGTCAAGAGGAAGCGGCCGTCGCTGTCGCTGACCGTGACGTCGACCAAGGCGCTGCGGGGCGTGCGCGTGAAGCTGCCCGCCGCGCTGAAGCTCTCGTCGTCGAAGACCCTCAAGAAGTCCGCGCGCGTGACGCTCGGCGGCAAGCGCTACAAGAAGACCAGCGTGCGGTGGTCGTCGGGCAAGGTCTCGTTCACCGCGGCCAAGGGCAAGACCACCAAGAAGCTCGTGCTCTCGCTGCCGCGCGGCGTGCTGAAGCTCAAGAAGGCGATGAAGGTCGGCTCCAAGCAGGCGTTCACCGTCTACGGGCTCACGAGCGCGGGCAAGCTCGTGCACGTCACGGTCAAGCTGACGGCGGGCAGGTAGCCCGCCGTCCGGCGGCGTCAGGCGTTGGCCAGCGCCGCCAGCACGCCGGCGAGGAAGGCGACGATCGCCACGACGGCGACGGTGCGGAAGGCGAACGGCGTGGGCACGGAGGGGTGTCCTTTCGGGAACTGCGAAGCGGTGGTCATCGTTAAGTCGCGCGAACGCGCTGTTCTGTGACCACCGCTCACGGAAGTTCCCGCTCCGTGCCGTAGACGCCGTCGGGCGCGACGGCCGGGCGATCTCGCCCGGTCCGGTCAGTCAAGGACGCCGAGCCTCTGGGCCCGGACGATCGCGTCGGCGCGGTTGCGCGCGCCGAGCTTGCGGAACATCGAGCTGGCGTGCTCCTTGACCGTGTTGGGCGACAGCTGCAGCTCGGCGGCGATCTCCGCGTTGGTCAGGCCCGCGGCGACCAGGTTGAGGACCTGGCGCTCGCGCGCGGTCAGGCGCTGGTGGGCCGGACGGCCGGGGGAGCGGTCGGCCGCGCCCAGGGACCTCGACCCGCCCGCCCCGCCGTTCCCGGCGCCGCCCGAGCGGGTCGCCACGTCGAAGACGTCCTCGCCGGCGCCGATCCGGCGGATCGCCTCGACGATCTCGGCCGCGCTGCGGTCCTTGGTGACGAAGCCGGCGGCGCCGGCGGCGCGCGCGGCGGTCGCCGAGATCCGGCCCGCGCCCGAGACCAGCAGCACGCGCGTGGACGGGTGCGCGGCGCGGACGCGCTGGGCGATGTCGGTGCCCGCCTCGTCGCCGACGAAGAGGTCGACGAGCGCGACGTGCGGCGAGTAGCGCCGGGCGCGGTCCTCGGCCTCGTCGCCGGTGGTCGCCGGGATGCAGCGCTCGACCCAGTCCTGCTGGACGAGGACCAGGCGCATGCCCCAGTGGACGATGTCGTGGTCGTCGACGACCAGCACGCAGAGCTTGCGCGGAGGGGCGGTCGGTGAGGCGGTCATGCCGGGACGGTCGGTGCGGGCGCGGCCGGGACGGGGAGCATCAGCCGGACGTGCCAGCGGTCCGGCGGCGTGCGGCCGAAGTCGACCGCGGCGCCGAACTCCAGCGCCTCGAAGGCCGCCAGGCGCAGGCCGACGCCCGCGCCGGCGGGGGCGCCGGGGCCGACGCCGTCGTTGACGATCCCGATCGCGACCGCGTCGCCGTCCCGCTCGACGGCGATCGCGATGCTGCTCGGCCGCGCGTGCTTGCGCGCGTTGCGGACCGCCTCGAGGACGACGGTCTGGGCCAGCGGCTCCAACGTGGGCGGGATCTCGACGTCGGGTGCCCAGGCGACCGTGAGGTTGGCGTCGGCGTGCTCGTCGACCAGGCGCGCGACCTCCTCGCGCAGCGTCGTCCGAAGCTCGCGCGCCGGGCGGCCGGTCAGCGGGCGCTGGATCGCGGTGCGCAGCTCCGCGGTGGCGGCGGTCAGCGCGTCGGCGCAGCGCTCGCGCTGGGGGCCGGTGAGGTCGCCGGGCGCGCCGAGCGCCAGCGTGACGCCGAAGAGGCGCTGCACCACGCGCTCGTGGACGTCGCGCGCGAGGTCGAGGCGGTCGCCGAGGTGGCGGGCGCGCTCCTGCTGGCGCGTGGCGGCGCGCGCCGAGGCGGCCAGCGCGCAGACCTTGCCGAGCGTCCAGAGCCCCTCGCGCTCGGCGTCCGACAGCGGGCCCGTGGCCGCGTCGCGCTCGGCGAGCACGACGCCGTGGTGCTGCCCGGCGGCCGACAGCGGGATGCAGGTGAGGCTCGCGGTCTCGCCGGCGAGCGCGATCGGCTCCTCGATGACGCGATCGTCCTCCAGCGCGCGCCAGGCGGGGGCGAGGACGCGGGCGGGCGTCGTGCGCAGGAGGTCGAGCTCGACGCCGTGCGCGCCGACCGCGGTCAGCCGCCGGCGCACGTCGTCGGTGAGGAAGACCGCCGCGCGGCGCATCGAGCCCAGGCGGCAGACCGCCTCGGCGAGCCGGTCGTGGAACGCGGCGTCGGGCGAGGCGATCTCGTCCTCGCCGAGCATCGTGACCAGAAGGGGCAGCGCGGCGAGCGGCGAGGTCGCGGAAGGTGGCATATGGGAAGGGTCAACGGGCCGGGCGCCAGGGGAAGCGCCCGGCCCGTTGGGAGAAGGACCAGCTCGCGTACGCTCGGTCTCTAGCTTTGCGTCAGCGGCCGTCTGCTCCCTGTCCCGAGAGAGCGAGACGACTGGTCGGCCCCAAGTCTGCCTCATCGAAACGGCAACGTACAGTCCAAACACACGCTTGACCACCCGAATTGGTGGACCGTGTCCGGACGGGACACGTTTGGCTCACCGCCGGATGAGGAACTTCACTGGGTCCATTCAGGAACACTCCTGTTCCATTTCCGCACGCCGCGGTCGCGAGCCCGATCCTCGCGACCGCCGCGGTGCGTGCGATGTGGCGCGGAGCGCCTAGGCGTTCTCGGTCGCCGGCCGTGCGGCCGGCGCCGGGTGCTGCGTCGTCGGGGCGGCCTGGCCCTCGACGTTGAGGCGCGGCACGATGCGATCCAGCCAGGCGGGCAGCCACCAGTTGCGCTTGCCGACCAGGAGCATCAGGCCGGGGACGAGCACCGATCGCACGATCAGCGCGTCGAGGAAGACCGCCGACGCCAGGCCGATGCCGAACAGCTTGATCACGCGCTCGCCGCCGAGGACGAAGGCGCCGAAGACCAGGACCATGATCGCCGCCGCGGCGGTGATCGTCCGGCCGGTGGCGGCCAGGCCGTGCTTGATGGCCTCGCGGTTGTCACCGCGCTTGTGCCACTCCTCATAGATCCGGGACACGAGGAAGACCTCGTAGTCCATGGACAGCCCGAAGAGGATCGCGAAGACCATGACCGGGAGGAACGCCTCGATCGGCCCGGTCTGGTCGACGCCGATCAGCGACGCGCCCCAGCCCTTCTGGAACACGGCCACCACGACGCCGAACGCGGCCACGACGCTCAGCAGGTTCATGACCGCGGCCATCGCCGGGATGACCAGCGACCGGAACACGGCCATCAGCAGCAGGAACGACAGCAGCACGACGACGCCGATGAACAGCGGCAGCTTGTCGGCCAGGACCTTGGAGAAGTCGATGCCGATCGCCGTGTTGCCGCCGACCAGCACCCGGATCTGGCTCTGCTCGGCCGGTGGCACGACGTCGCTGCGCAGCTTCTTGACGAGGTCGTTGACCTCCTGGGACTGCGGCGAGGACTTCGGATACACCTGGGCCAGGACGACGTTCTTGCCGACCTCGACCGGCTTGGTCACCGCCACGACGCCGTCGGTCTTGGCCACCGCGTCGGCGACGCGCTGGAAGGCCGCCTTGCCCTCCGCGCCGTTCTTGTTCTCGGCCACGAGCTGCAGCGGGCCGTTGAAGCCCGCGCCGAAGCCCTCGGCCAGCAGGTCGTAGGCCTTGCGCGTCGTCGTGCCGCTCGGGTCGTTGCCCGCGTCGGAGTTGCCCAGGCGCATGCTCAGCGCCGGCGTGGCCAGCAGCAGCATGATCACGGCGGCCGAGATCGCCAGGACGGCCGGGCGCTTCTCGAGGATGTTGGACCACTTGCCCCACAGCGGCGACTCGTCGCTGACGGCCAGCTGCCCGGCGGCGACCGCCTTGCGCTGCTTGCGCGTCATCACGCGCTTGCCGAACAGCGCCAGGAACGCGGGCAGCAGCGTCAGCGACGCGAAGACCGTGAAGGCCACGACGATCGCCGACGCGGTCGCCACGCCGTACAGGAACGACACGCCCAGCGCGAACATGCCCAGGAGCGCGATGCAGACCGTGATGCCGGCGAACAGCACCGCGCGTCCGGACGTGTCGATCGCGCTGACCGCCGCGTCCTCCGGCGTCGCGCCGCGCATGATCTCCTGGCGGTAGCGCGTGACGATGAACAGCGCGTAGTCGACGCCGACGCCCAGGCCGATCAGCAGCGACAGCTGCGAGCTGAACGACGCCATCGTGATGACGTTGGACAGCAGGCCGATCGTCGAGATGCCGACGCCGAGCGCGAAGGCCGCGGTCAGCAGCGGCAGGATCGCCGCCAGGAACGAGCCGAAGACGATGAAGAGCACGATGAACGCGGCGAGGAAGCCGATGTCCGTGCCGCCCGCGCCCTGCTGGCGCGCGTTCTGGATCGCCTGGCCGCCGAGCTCGACCTGCAGGGAGCCGTTGGCGAAGTCCTGCGCGGTGCTGACGAGCTTGTCGGCCGCCGACGTCGGCAGGCTGATGACGTCGTCGTCCATCGTGACGTCGGCGAACGCGATCCGTCCGCTCTTGGAGATCTGGCCCTGGTTGCCCGCCGCGAACGGCGAGCCGACCGACTCGACGTGGGGCAGCGTCTTGACCTTGGCCAGCATCCGCTCGACGCGCGCCTGGTTGGCCGGGTCGGTGATCTTGCCGTCCTTGGCGGCGACGACGATCTGCTCCTGGTCGCCGGACGCCTTGGGCGCCGACCGCTGCAGGAGGTGGATGGCGTCGAACGAGTCGGTGCCGGAGAGCTTGAACTCGTCCTTGTAGTTGTCGCCGATGCCGTTGGCGAGACCGCCGAGGGCGAAGAGGCCGACGAGCCAGCCGATCAGGACCAGCCAGCGGTGGCGGAAGCACCAGCGTGCGAGTGTGCGCATGGGGGAGTGAGGCTCCTGGGGGTTGCGGGGAGGGGGAGCGCGGCGGGCGTGTGAGAGCGGTTCTCGCGCCGTACCGTGCCGGAACCATAGACGGCCGGGCGCCCGGGAACTCATCTGCCCGGCTATCGACCTGGCCGGATGTCAGCGCGAGGTCACTCGGAGGCCAGCTCGCGCATGCGCGCCAGGAGCTTCTCGCGCAGCTCGCCGGTGGGCGGACCGAGGTCCAGCAGCTCGCAGAACCAGAGGCCCTCGGCGGCCATCCGGACCAGCGTCGCGTCGACCTCGTCGATGCCGTCGTCGGCCAGCCGCTCCTGCCAGGAGCGGTAGCGCGCGCGGACCGTTTCGAGGCGATCGGGGTTGAGGACCATCGCGGCGACGATGCCGCTGTCGATCTCGCGCTCGTGCGGGTCCACGAAGTCGCGGGCGGTGACCTGCACGTAGGCGCGCGTCCAGCCGCCCGGCGACGGGTCGGCGACCGCCTCGATCTCCTCCTGGAAGGTCGACTCCCAGCGGTCGACGACCGCGTCCAGCAGCTCGGCCTTGGACCCGTAGTGGTAGAGCAGGCCGCCCTTGGAGACGCCGGCCTCCGCGGCGACCGCGTCGAGCGTGAGCTTGGACGGGTCGCGCAGCAGGAGGCGGGCGGCGGCGTCGAGGATCTTGCCGCGGCTGTCGGAGCCGCGTCCGCGGGGCACCTAGTGGGCCCCGCCGGCGGCGGAGAGGCCGGCGACGCCGGCGACGATGACCATCAGGCTGGCGATCTTCATGACGTTCATGGTCTCACCGAAGGCGACGACGCCGCCGACGGCGACCAGCGCGGTGCCGAGGCCGGACCAGATCGCGTAGGTCAGGCCGACCGGGATCTGCTTGAGGGCCAGGGCCATCAGCCAGAACGACAGGCCGTAGCCGACCACCACCAGGGCGGAGGGACCGAGCTTGCTGAGGCCGTCGGACGCCCGCAGAGCGAGGGTGCCGACGACCTCCGTGAGGATGGCGAGAAGGAGGAGGGCGAAGGCGGGCATGGAGATAACTATACCGTCTGGACGGTACAGTTTCCACTCGCGGTCCGATCGGCCGCGGCCGTCGCGGGTACGGTCGTCGGGGATGTCCCTGGGAGCCCTGCGCGACACGGTCCGACGCGCGGCCCGCGACGCGTGGGGGTTCCGCGCGCGGTCGCTGCGGGCGACCGCGTGCATCCTGCTGCCGCTGGCGGTCCTGTGCGCGGCCGGGCACCCGCGCGACGGCGTGATCGCCACGCAGGGCGCGTTCGCCGGGTTCTACGCCTTCGACGCGCCCTACCGGCGCCGGGCGCGGGTCGTCGCGGCCATGGGCCTCGCGCTGGCGGTCGCGATGCTGCTCGGCACGCTCGTCGCGCCGCACGACTGGCTCGCCGTGCTCGTCGGCGCGGTCTTCGCCGCCCTCTGCGCGGCCGGCTGCCTCGTCCTGCGCGTCGGGCCGCCGCGGGAGTACTTCGTGGTCTTCACGTTCCTGATCGCCGCCGCGCTGCCGCCCGACCCCGGCGCGGCGCCTGCGCGCGCGGGCCTCGTCCTGCTCGGCGCCGCGACCGCGTGGCTGATCTCGATGGCCGGGACGCTGCGCGACGCCCGCGCGCCGGAGCGCACCGCGGTCGCCGCGGCGCTGACCGCGGTCGCGCGGCTGCTGGACGCCGTCGGCCGCGAGCGCGCGCCCGCCGCGCGCCACCACGCGGTGCTCGCGGTCCAGCGCGCGCAGGAGGCGGTCGCCGACGCCGTCCCGCCGGCGCGCCCGGGGACGCCGGGCGGCGAGGAGCTGGCGCGCCGCGCCGAGGCGGCCGAGGTGCTGTTGGAGGCCGCGCTGGCGCTGCTGGTCGAGCGCAGCCCGCCGCTGGATCCCGCGTGGGGTCGCGCGGTCGACGCGCTGGCCGAGGGCGCGTGGTCGGCGCCGGTGATCCCGCGCGCCCGCCCGCCCGTGCCCGCGGCCGCGCGCCTGGACACGGCGCTGCGCGCGGCGGGCGGCGCCGGCTGGCTGGACCATCGGGAGGTGCGCGAGGAGGCCGGCGCGCTCCGCGTCCCGCGCTGGCGCGCGGCGCTGGCCGACCTCGCCGATCCGCGCTCGCCCGCGCCGGCCGCCGCGCTGCGCCTCGGCCTGGCGATCGCCGTCGCGGGCGCCGCCGGCTACCTGCTGCGCGCCGAGCACCCGAGTTGGATCCCGCTGAGCGCCGCCGCCGTCCTGCAGGGCACCAACATCGCGCTGCTGCGCCAGCGGGCGGTGCACCGCGCGGTCGGCACCGCGATCGGCGTCGTGCTCGCGGCGGCGGTCACGAGCTTCGACCCCGGCCTCGCGGCGCTCGTGATCCTCGTCGGCGTCTTCCAGGCGCTGACCGAGTCCTTGGTGTTGGTCGTCTACGGCGCGGCGGTCGTCTGCATCACGACGCTGGCGCTGCTGCTGTTGGAGATCGCGGGCGTCGGCTCGGTCTCCGGGCTGCTGGACGCGCGGCTGGTCGACACCGCGCTGGGCTGCGCGATCGGCGTGGCCGTCGGGCTGCTGGTGTGGCCGCGGCGCTCGCGGGTGCGGCTGGCCAACGTGCAGGCGCAGGCGATCCGCGCGGCCGCCGCGGCCGTGCGCGCGACGCTGGGCGGCGAGGGCCTCCCGGAGCGCGAGCGCCGCGCCCGGCGCCGGGACGTGCACGTCGCGGTCGTCGCGCTGGACGCCGCGCAGCGCGACGCGACCGGCGACGCGCTGGCCGCCTCGGCGCGCACCGACCTGCGCTGGCCGGTCACCCACGCGATCGAGCAGCTCGCGCTGGTGGCGCTGGCGCTGCCGCGCCCCGGCGAGCGCCCGCCGCCGTCGCGCGAGGACGCGCGGTGCCTCGACGCGCTGCTGGCCGACCTCGCCGAGCGCGTCGAGGCCGGGCGCGGCGGCGCGGTCCCCGCGCCCCCGGCGCTGGACGGCTGGCCGCGTACCCGGCGCGCGGTCGCGGCCCTGTGCGACGCGCTCATGCTCAGTAGTTGATGAGTAATCGAGCGCTGGATACGTAGGTGTTTGCAATGATGCGCGCCGACCCGTAGCGTCAGGGACATGTCCACCAGGAGGAGAGGGCTGTGGGCGCTGGGCGCCACGGCCGTGGTCGCGGCGTCGGCCGCCGTGGCGCTCGCGGACGATCCCGTCCCGATCAAGATCACCGCCAACGTGAAGGTGACGCCCAACAAGGCCGGGACGCCGCGCCATCCGCAGGGGGTCAAGATCAAGGCCGACGCGTACGTCAGCATCCCGCGCGACGTCGACCCGCCGCTCGTGCAGTCCGTCGACGTCTGGTTCCCCAAGGACGGCGTCTACAACGGCCGCAAGTGGCCGACGTGCTCGGAGGCGGCCCTGCGGCGCTCGGGCCCGAGCATCTGCACGCCGAAGTCGGTCATGGGCAAGGGCTACGCGGTGGCCGACGCCGACGGGACGACGACGCGCCCGACGGGCACGATCCTCAACGGCGGCCAGAAGCGGGCCTACGTGTACGTGGTCCTGCAGCACCCGGCGCGCGTCCGGGAGCCGCTGCCGATCGACATCACCAAGTTGAGCGGCGACCCGAAGTGGGGCTATCGGGCGCACGTGACGATCCCGCGCAACCTCCAGATCGTCGCCGGCATCCCGCTGCGCGTCGACGAGGTCCACGGGACGATCGGGCGCGGCGACTGGATCGCCACGACGCACTGCCCGAGCGACCACAAGTGGCGCTACCACGTGGAGACCCACTACAGCAGCCAGCAGATCGTGAAGTACGACGGCACGGTCGCCTGCCGGAGCTGAGCGTCCGGTGCTGCACGCGTTGCACGGGGCGGTCGCGCGCCACCGCTGGGTGGTGCTGGCGATCTGGGCCGCGATGGTCGCGGCCGCGATCCCGTTCGCGCTCCAGCAGTCCGACCGGCTGACCGGCGGCGGCTTCGCCGTCCCGGGCTCGGAGTCCGCGCGCGTGGAGTCCGACGTCATGCGCGGCGTCGACGTCAACTTCCGCCCGCCGTCGCTGGCGGCGGTCTTCGTGGCCCCGAAGGGCACGCCGGCGCGCGACTACCGGGCGGCGTCGGCGGCGCTGGCGCGGGCCGCCCACGAGACGCCGCACGTCGAGCTGGACCCCGCGCTGCGCGACACCGCGGTCTACATGGCGCAGGAGGCTCCCGGGAAGCCGGCGGTCGTGCCGCTCACGCTGGACGCCGACGAGTTCCACGCGCCCGACGTCGTCAAGGTCCTGCGCAAGAAGCTCGGGCTGGCCGACGAGCGCAGGTACGGCGCGGTTCAGCTGCACCTCGTCGGCGCGGGCGCGCTGTGGGCGGGCATGGTCGACCTGACCAAGGACGACCTGGCCGGCGCCGAGCGCGTCGGCTTCCCGATCGTCGCGCTGATCCTGCTGGCGGTCTTCGCGTCGCTGGTCGCGGCGCTGCTGCCGCTGCTGATCGGCGGCGTGTCGGTGCTCATCACCGCGGCGCTGATCGGAATCATCGCCCGGCACTACACGATGACGTTCTACGTCCCCAACATGGCCTCGATGATCGGCCTGGGGGTGGCGGTCGACTACTCGCTGTTCGTCGTCGTGCGCTTCCGCGAGGAGCTGCGCGCGGGCGCCGACCGCGCCGCCGCGCGCGCGACCGCGATGGCGACGTCCGGGACGGCCGTGCTGTTCAGCGGCCTGGCGGTCGTCGTCGCGCTCGGCGGGCTGCTGCTCGTGCCGACGCCCGCGATCCGCTCGATGGCCGTCGGCGCGATGATCGTCGTGCTCGTCGCGATGGCCGCGTGCGCGACGCTGCTGCCCGCGCTGCTGGCGATCTGCGGGCGCTGGATCGGCCCGGGCCGCCCGGACCCGGGCGTGTTCCGGCGCTGGAGCGAGCGCGTCGTCTCGCGGCCGGGCGTGGCGATGGCGGGCGCGCTGTCGATCCTGATCCTGCTGGCGATCCCGGCGCTGGGGCTGCGCACGGGCGAGGGCGCGCTGCGCCAGTTCCCCAAGGACAACGAGACGCGCGTCGGGTTCGACGCGGGGCGCACGGTGAGCAAGGCCGGCGACATCACGCCGCTGCGCGTGCTGATCAAGCCCAAGGACATGGAGCGGGCGGTCGAGATCCTGCGCGCCGATCCTGACGTCGTGCGCACCGGCGTGCGCACGATCACCAAGGACGAGAAGTGGGAGTTCGCGGTCGTCAAGATCAAGTACGACGCCGACGACGCGCGCGCGAAGCCGGTCGTGCAGCGGCTGCGGCGCACGCTGCCGCCCGGGACGCTGGTCGGCGGCGACACCGCCGCGCAGATGGACTTCGACCACGCGATCACGACGTCGCTGTGGAAGGTCCTGGTCTGGATCCTCGCCGCGACGTTCGTGTTGTTGGTGGTGATGCTCCGCGCCGTGCCGCTGGCGCTCTCGGCGATCGTCGCCAACCTGCTCAGCGTCGCCGCCTCGATGGGCGTGCTGACCGCGGCGATGACGTGGGGGACGGGCGGCACCGGCTACGTCGACACCGTCGTCATCCCGATCGTCATCGCGGTCGTCTTCGGGTTGTCGATGGACTACGAGGTCTTCCTGCTGAGCCGCATCCACGAGCGCCACGCCGCCGGCGCCACCACGCGCGAGGCCGTGCTGGAGGGCATCGCGCTCTCGGGCCGGACGATCACCGGCGCCGCGCTGGTCATGGTCGCGGTCTTCGCGTGCTTCGCGGTCACCGGCGTGCCGGTCATCCGCGAGATCGGCCTGGGCGCGGGCGTGGCGATCGCCGTCGACGCCACGCTCGTGCGCCTGGTGCTGGTGCCGGCGACGATCGTGCTGCTGGGCGACCGCGCCTGGTGGGCGCCCTACCGGAACAGGGCCTCGACCGCCGCCGCGCCCAGCCCGACCGCCTCGTAGCGCGCCTTGCACATCGCGATGTAGTGATGGACGTCGAAGAAGTCCTCGGACTGGCCGTCGGCGTCGAGCCAGATCAGCGGGCCCTTGACGATGAAGATCGCCCGCATCGGCTCCTCGTGCTCGTAGGCGACGAGCGTGTGGCCCTCGCCGGGCGCCTCGTAGACGAAGTCGCCGGCGGTCGCGGTCCAGTCGTGCTCGAGGTAGCCCCACTTGCCGGAGATGGTGTAGGCGAAGACCTCGTGCGGGTGGTAGTGGCGGTTGACGAGCCCGGCCTCCTTGGCCATCAGGACGTCGCACCAGCGGTTGGTCGTCGGTGAGATCCACAGCGGCCGGGAGCTGACGGTGTCGCTGAACGGCACGTAGTAGCGGTCGTCGTCGATCGGCGCGTTGCTCAGGTAGACCTCGGGCGGCGCGTCGGGCTGGAAGACGCGCTCGATCGGCTTCAGGTCGCGCCAGAACTCGCGCTTGGGGGCTTCGGGCATGTCGGTCTCCTCCTGCCGGGTCGGCGTGTGCGCGATGCGCACGCACATTCGCATTCCAAAGCATCCTAAACATTTGACACTTCCGGGTCGGCTCGGCTACGTTCGAGGCGTGGTCATGTCCGGGCGGGCGTCCGGCGAGGAGGGAGACAGTGACGATGGAGGAGAAGACCGCGGGGCAGGAGCCCCCGATCGCGCACGGCGGCACACCGCCGGGCGCGGGTTCGGGCGCGCCGGCCGGCGACCGCGGCGCGCAGGCGCGCGACTTCGGCAGGCGCGCGCTCGCCGTCGAGTCCAACAGCGTGCTGGTGGCGACGATCGCGCTGATCCTCTTCATCGGCATCGCGCATCCCGACTTCCTGACCTGGTCGCAGCTGAAGGAGGTCGTCCAGAACGCCGTCTACGTCGGGATCATCGCGGCGGGCATGGCGTTCCTGATCTCGATGCGCGAGATCGACCTGTCGGTGGGGTCGATCTTCGGGCTCTCGATCGTCTGCTCGGCGCTGCTCATGCAGCACGGCTGGAACCCGTGGCTGGCCGGGCTGGCGGGCGTCGTCCTGGCCGGCGGCATGGGGTTGGTCAACGCGACCGCCGTGCAGTTCATCGCGATCCCGGCGATCGTGGCGACGCTCGCGACGATGTCGATCTTCCGCGGGCTGGCCCAGGCGCTCAGCAACGGCCAGCAGGTCACCGGCCTGCCGGCCAACAACTCGTTCTTCACGTTCCTGGGCGGCGACAAGCTCGGCCTGCCGGTCTCGGTCTGGGTGCTGATCCTGGTGGTCGTCGTGCTCACGGCGGTCCTGCGGCTGACGCCCTACGGCTACCGCGTCCGGGCGATCGGGTCCAACCCGGAGGCCGCGACGTTCAGCGGCATCTCGATCCCGCGCACGCGCGTGCAGACGCTCGTGCTCGTCGGCGTGCTGAGCGGCCTGGCGGGCATGCTCGGCCTCGCGTTCTTCATCTCGGGCGACCCGAACATCGGGACCGGCTTCGAGCTGCAGGCGATCGCGGCCGCGGTGATCGGCGGCACGCCGCTGCGCGGGGGCAGCGCGACGGTCGTCGGCGCGGTCCTCGGCGCGATCCTGCTGAGCGCGGTCAACAGCGGGCTGGCCTACTTCAACGTGCCCGTCAACTGGTCCAACTTCGCCACCGGCGCGGTGATCCTCACCGCGGTGGCCCTCGACAGCCTCATCCGCGGGCGGCGCCGGTACCGCCGCCAAGCCCTTGACGGATAACCACCTCTGACCATCGAACTCTGGGAGCAGGAGAGCACCATGACCTTGATGACTCGCGGATGGAGGGCGACCCTGGCCGTCGCCCTGTCCGCCGGGCTCGTCGCCACGGCGGCGGGCTGTGGATCGTCCAACGACAAGTCGTCCGACGGCGGGTCGGGCAGCGCGACCGCCGCGGGCGGCACGAGCACCGGCGGCGGCGCCCCGAAGACCGCCGACCTCGCGTTCATCTACCCGACGACCGAGACGAACTTCGCCCAGGAGATGGCGATGGGCGCCAAGGCCGCGGCCAAGGACCGGCCCGGGGTCAACCTCAAGGAGGCCGCGCCGGCCAACGTCGACGGGCCCGCGGAGGTCCAGCTCTTCCAGGCGGCGACGCGCACGTCCAAGGACGGCGTGGCGATGATGACGCTGACGCCCGACCTGTTCCTGCGGCCGCTGATCACCGCCCACCAGCAGGGCGTGCCGCTGGTCGCGGTCGACACCGCGCCGCCCAAGGGCGCCGAGCAGGCGGTCAAGCTCACGATCGGCAACTCGAACGTCGAGATCGGCGAGGACCTCGCCAAGGCGATGCTGCCGAAGATCCCGGAGGGGACCAAGGGCGAGGTGCTGATCGGCACCGACACGCCGGGCCTGCCGGTGCTCGAGCAGCGCAACCAGGGCTTCAAGCAGCTGCTGTCCAAGGAGCGCCCCGGCCTCAAGTTCATGGTCTTCAACGCCAAGCAGTCGCCGACCGACAACTACAACACGTGGAGCGCCGAGGTGAAGGCGCATCCCAACGCGGTGGCCTACGTCGGCCCGGGCTCGCAGGCGGCGGTGTCGCTGACGCGCATCCAGAAGCAGAACGGCAAGAAGCTGCTGGTCGGCGCGTGCGACCTCGACCCGGTCGCGCTGGAGGGCGTCAAGGACGGGTACGTGCAGGCGCTGATCTCGCCCGAGCACTTCCTGAAGGCCTACATCGCGATCGCGCTGCTGGCGGCCCAGAAGCAGGACGGCAAGCCGCTGCCGGAGGGCCTGTGGAACACCGGCGCGCTGACGGTCGACAGCTCGAACATCGACCAGATCATCGCCCGGCAGAAGTCGGCGGCGGCCCGTGAGGCGTTCTTCAAGCCGATCGCCGACAAGCAGCTGGCGGACCCGTCCAAGTACCTGACCTCGTCCTCGGGCAGCTGACCACATGCTCGAGGCGCGCGGCGTTCGCAAGACCTACGGCGGCGTCGTGGCGCTCGCCGGCGCGGACCTCACGGTCCGCGCCGGCGCGGTGCATGCGTTGTTGGGGGAGAACGGCGCGGGCAAGTCGACGCTGGTCAAGGCGATCGCGGGGGCGGTGACGCCGGACGCGGGGTCGCTGGTGCTGGACGGCCGCGAGGTGCGCTTCGGCTCCACGGCCGAGGCCGTGCGCCACGGCGTGGCGGTGGTGTCGCAGGAGCTGAACGTCTTCCCGGACCTCGACGTCCTCGCGAACCTCTACCCGATGCGCGAGCCCACCCGCGGGCCGTTCGTGCGCCGGCAGGAGATGGAGGCGCGGGCGCGGCCGGTGCTGGCCGAGCTCGGGCTCGACGTGGGGCTGCGGCAGCAGGTCGAAGAGCTCTCGCTGGCCGAGTGCCAGCTGATCGAGATCGCCAAGGCGCTGCTGACCGAGCCGCGGGTGCTGATCCTCGACGAGCCGACCAGCGCGCTCGGCCAGGGCTCGACCGAGAACTTGTTGAGGATCTTGCGCGTGCTGCGCGACCGCCAGGTCGCCGTCGTGTTCGTGTCGCACATCCTCGAGGACGTGATGGCCCTGTGCGACGAGGTCACCGTGCTGCGCGACGGCGCGGTCGTCATGAGCGCGCGGCCGATGAGCGAGCTGACCGTGGGGACGATCGTCGACGCGATGCTCGGCGAGCGCGGGCGCCAGGCGCACGCGCCGCCGGCGGCGCTGACGCGCGACGTGGCCGAGTCCGTCGACCGCAAGAGCGGGCCGCTGGCGCTGCGCGGCGCGGCGGTCGCGGGGCGCCTGGAGCCGCTGGACCTCGAGGTGGCGCCGGGCGAGATCGTCGGCCTGGCCGGCGTCGCGGGCGCCGGGCATCACGTGGTGATGGAGTTGGTCGCGGGCCTGACGCGCCCGAGCGCCGGGACCGTGACGCTGCCCTCCGGTCGGCCCGTGCCGCACGGCCTGCGTCGGGCGATCCGCGCGGGCGTGGCGCTGGTCAGCGGCGACCGCCGCCGGCTCGGGTTGATGTTGGACAAGCCGATCTGGGAGAACATCGCCCAGATCCGCGCCGTCGGGCTGGCGGCCTCCGGCCCGCTGATCCGCTCCGGCGACATGCGCGCCCACGCGCGCGAGCACGTCGAGCGCCTGCGCATCCGGTCGCGGTCGGTGGACATGGACGTCGGCGGCCTGTCGGGCGGCAACCAGCAGAAGGTCGTCTTCGCCAAGTGGCTGGACGCGGCGCCGAGCGTCTTCCTGCTCGACGACCCGACCCGCGGCGTCGACGTCGGCGCCAAGGCCGAGATGCACACGCTCATCCGCTCGACGGCGAGCGCGGGCGTCCCGGTCCTGCTCTGCTCCACCGACATCGACGAGCTCGCGACCCTCTGCGACCGCGTGATCATCATCCACAACGGCCGCGCCACGACCGAGCTCGCCGGCGACGCGCTGACCGAGCACGCGGTGCTGGAGGGGATGAACACCGGGACGGTGGCGGCGAGCTGACCTACGGGTCGAAGTGCTCGTCGGGCGCCACGACGGCCTCGACGAGCAGCGGCGTGGCGCGGCGCGCCAGCGTGGGGAGGAGGTCGTCGAAGGCCGTGAGCAGCTGCGCGTGGTCGGTGATCCGCAGCGTCTCGACGCCCAGCGACGACGCCAGGCCCGTGATGTCGATGGTGTCGAGCGCGGGCCAGGGGCCGGGCGCGCCGGCGCGCTCGGCGAGGCGGTCCATGATCGCGTAGCCGCCGTTGCTGAGCACCAGGAAGACCGTGCCGGCGGCGTAGGTGCCGGCCGACCAGAGCGCGAGGACCTGGTAGAGCGTCGCGCCGTCGCCGGTGACGCTGATCACGCCGCGGTCGGGGCAGGCCAGGCGCAGGCCGATCGCGGCGGGCAGCGCGAAGCCGAGCAGGCCCATCGCCGACACGAAGCCGCCGGGCTGGGCGATCGCGACGCGCTGGTGCAGCTCCGGCCGGCTGGAGGGCGTCTCCTCGACGAGGATCGCGTCGCGCGGCAGCCGCTCGGCGAGCGCGGCGAGGACGTGCCCGGCGCGCAGCGGCTCGCCGGCCGCGGGCGGCGCGGGCGCGGCCGGGCGCGCCATGGGCGCCGCGGGCGCCACGACGGAGCCGTTGGCCGACGACGGCGTGGCGGCCCCGCCGAGGGAGGTTGGCGGGACCGCCGCGTCGACGCCGCCGTCCGGGCGCGCGACGACCTGGGCCAGCGCGGCGCACAGCGCCGCCGGATCGCCGAGCGCGGCGAGCGTCGCGGGCGAGCGGTGCGCCTCGGCCGGGTCCTGCGTCAGGACCACGACGTCGGTCCCCTCGCCGACCAGCGGCCCGTTGTCATAGGGGTACTGCCGCAGCGCGCCGGTGCCCACGACGATCACCAGGTCGAACGGCGACAGCACCTCGCGCAGCCGCGCGCGGCGCGCCGGCAGGTGCCCGGCGAACCGCGGGTGGTCCTGCGGGAAGCCCGCCGCGCCGCCGAACGGCTCCTGCCAGACCGGGCAGCCGAGGCGCTCGGCCAGCGCGACCAGCGCGCGCCATCCGGCCTCGCCGTCGGCGCCGGCGCCCGCCACGAGCGTCGGCCGCCGCGCGGCGTCGATCACGTCCGCCAGCTCCTCGACGACGACCGGGTCGGCGGCCGCGCTGCGCAGCAGCCGGGCCGGCCCGAGGACCTCCCACGGCTCCGGCGCGGGCGCGCTCCAGTCGTCCATCGGCACGATCACGATCGCCGGCCCGCGCGCGGTCTGGGCCTCCCAGTACGCGCGCACGAGCGCGCCCGGGACGTCGGCCGCCCGCGCCGGCTGGTCGAGCCACACGGCGTAGCCACCGGTCAGCCCGTCCAACCGCCCGGCCAGGAACGGGTCCTGCGCCAGATGGCGCCGGTCCTGCTGGCCGACGACGATCACCAGCGGCGCCCGGTTCTGGCGCGCGGTGGCGATCGCGGCCACCGCGTTGCCCAGCCCGGGCGTCGAGTGCAGCAGCACGAGCGCCGGCGCGCCACGTCCCAACGCGTAGCCCGCGGCCATCCCGACGACCGAGCCCTCGTGCAACCCCAGGACGAACTCGAGGTCGTCCGGCATCCCCGCCAGGAACGGCACCTCGGTCGACCCCGGGTTGCTGAACAGCTTCGTGAGGCCCAGCCGCCGCAGGACGTCGAACGTCGTGTCGCGCACCGTGGCGGGCCCCGCGGCGCGCGCGGAGTCACCGCCGCCGATGGTCTGCGCTGCACGCGAGGCGTCCACGAGGGCGGACCTTACTGCAAATCGTTTGGAGATTTAAGGGCAGCGCTCGCGACGAGCCGCCAAAGCACTTAGACTGCTCCGCAGATGGCCACCGCTCGCCCACGACCCGGAGGCCATTTCCAGCCTCCATCCCCCGGCGCCTCTGAGCAGATCGCCTGGCAGATCCGGCGCTACCTGGAGGAGCAGCATCTGCAGCCGGGCGACCGGATCGGGACCGAGCAGGAGCTGGCCGACGAGTTCGGCGTGTCACGCCCGACGCTGCGCGAGGCCCTGCGGCTGCTGTCGGCCTCGCAGCTGATCCGCGTCGGCCGCGGCCGCGCCGGCGGCATCTTCGTCGCGCGCACGCCGTCGGAGGGGATGAGCGCCAACCTCAGCGAGTCGATCGCGCTGATGCTCGCCGCCGACACGATCTCGCTCGACGAGCTGCTCGACGCGCGCCTCTCGCTCGAGGTCCCGCTGGCCGGCCGCGCGGCCGCCAACGCCACCGACGACGTCGTCCGGCGCCTGGAGGCCGCGGTCGCCGCCGCCGAGGGCCACGCGCCCGGCACCGACCCGTTCAACCACGCCGACACCGAGTTCCATCAGATCCTCGCCGAGGCCGCGGGCAACGTCCTGCTGCGCGGGCTCACCGGCTGGATCCTGGAGGTGCTGCAGCCGTCGCTGATCGTCACGATCTCGGTCGACGTCAGCGCCGAGGCGATCCTCGACCAGCACCGCGCGATCCTGCGCGCCGTGCGCCGCCGTCAGCGCGCCGCGGCCGAGCGGGCGATGCGCGCGCACATCGAGTACCTCACCGAGGTGCTCCACGCGCGGCGCTGAGCGCGTCGGCCGCCTCGCGCACCGCGCGCGCCGCGGCGGCCATCGCGCGCGCCTCGTCGTCGTCCAGCGGCCACGTCTCGACCGCGCGGACGCCGCCGTCGCCGAGCACGGCCGGGACGCCGAGCGCCACGCCGTCCACGCCGTACTCGCCGGCGAGGACCACCGACGCCGGGAACAGCTCGCCGTCGCCCAGCAGCGCGCCGACCATCCGCGCGACGCCGTGGCCGCTGGTCCACGTCGAGGACCGGCCGGAGTCCAGCGCGACGTGCCGGACGTACCACGAGCGCACGAAGTCCCCGGCGGCCGCGCGCTGCTGGGCGGTCAGCGCGACCGGCTCGCCGTCGACGCGCACGCGCGAGAGCAGCGGCACGCAGCGGTCGCCGTGCTCGCCGAGCACCCAGGCGTCCACGGTCGCCGGCGGCACGCCCAGCAGCCGGCCGACCGCCGTGCGCAGGCGCAGCCCGTCGTTGGCCGTGTAGCCCACGACCCGCAGCCCCGGGCGCAGGCGCGTCAGCCACGTCACGAGCGCGTCGACCGGGTTGGTGACCATCACGACCGCGCCCGGCCAGCCCTCCGGCAGCGCGTCGACGACCGACCGGACGATCGCCGCGTTGTCGTGCAGGTAGACCGCGCGCGACCGGTTGACGGTCAGCGGCGTCGCCGCGCTCACGACGACGACGTCGGACTCGGCGACGGCCCCCAGCTCGACGATATCCACCGACCCGTGCGCGCCCGCCGCGACGACCTGCTGCAGGTCCATCTCGTGCGAGGTCGCCATGCCCGAGCGGCCGTCGACCAAGGTGATGGCGTACGGCGCGTCGGCCAGCAGCAGGTTGAACGCGACCGACGACCCCACGCCGCCGCCGGCGCCCACGATGGCGATCCGCGGTCTCATATACGCTGCGCCACGATAAACGTCAGGCAATTTCTCCGCCACCCTCGCCCATGGGACGACTCGATCACAAGATCGCCTTCATCACCGGCGCCGCCGGCTCGATCGGCGCGGCCACCGCGCGCCGCTTCGTCGCCGAGGGCGCCCGCGTCGCGCTGACCGACCTCGACGCCGACGCGCTCGACGCGCTGGCCGCCGAGCTGGGGGCCGACCGCGCGCTCGCGCTGCCCGCAGACGTCACCGACTCCGGCGCGGTCGCCGACGCGGTCGCGCGGGCCGTCGAGCGCTTCGGCGGCCTCGACGTCGCGTTCGCCAACGCCGGGGTCTTCGGCGCGGTCGCGCCGGTCGTCGACTACCCCGAGGACGTCTTCGACCGCGTGATGGCCGTCAACGTGCGGGGACCGTTCCTCGTCGCCAAGCACGCGCTGGCCGCGATGCGCGACGGCGGCAGCATGATCATCAACTCGAGCGTCGTCGGGCTCACCGCCGATCCCGGGATCGTCGCCTACGCGACGTCCAAGCACGCGCTGGTCGGGCTCATGCGCACGGCGGCCAAGGAGATGGCGCCGCGGGGCATCCGCGTCAACACGCTGCACCCGGGCCCGGTCGCCAACGCCTTCCAGCACCGCATCGAGCTGACCGCGACCGGCGCGGCCACCGAGGCCGAGGCGGCGCGCGCGTTCGAGGCGATGATCCCGCTCGACCGCCACGCCACGCCGGAGGAGGTCGCGGCCGCCGTGCTGTTCCTGGCCTCCGACGAGAGCGCCTTCCTGACCGGCGCGACCGTTCCATTGGACGGCGGGATGAGCGTTTGACCGTGCAACAAAGGCGGGGGTTAACCCCCGTAAGGACACCCGAACGCCCCCGGGAAATTCTCAGGCGCGCGCGAGAGAGTGGGCGCCATGACCCCGACCGGCATGCTCGCGCCTGAGCGCGACGACCCCACCACCCGGCCGCCGTCCGTCGCCGACCTGCCCACCGCCGACGACACGCAGGCCACCGAGAACGAGGCGCTCGACCGGTTCCTGACCGGCACGGTCACCGCCGTCCCCTTCCTGGCGCTCATCATCGTCGCCCAGCAGGTCTGGGGCTCGTGGCTGCGCTGGTCGGACATCGCGGTGTTCTTCATCATGTACATCCCGCTCGGGCTCGGGATCACCGTCGGCTTCCACCGCCTCTTCACGCACCGCAGCTTCAAGGCCAAGCCGGCCGTGCGCGCGACGTTCGCGATCCTCGGCTCGATGGCCATCGAGGGCCCGATCATCAGCTGGGTCGCCGACCATCGCAAGCACCACGCGTTCTCCGACAAGCCCGGCGACCCGCACAGCCCGCACGCCCACGACGGCGTCCTGCGCGGCCTGCTGCACGCGCACGTCGGCTGGCTGTTCATCCACACCGAGCGCGCCAACCGCAAGCGCTACGCGCCGGACCTGATGAAGGACCCGATCATCGCCTGGGTCGACAAGACGTTCGTGCTCTGGGTGATCGCGGGCCTGGCGCTCCCGTTCGGCCTCGGCTGGCTGATCGGCGGCGACATCCACCACGCGTGGACCGGCCTGCTGTGGGGCGGCGCGATCCGCATGCTCGTGCTGCACCACGTGACGTACTCCATCAACTCGCTCTGCCACTTCTTCGGGCGCCGGCGCTTCGACGTCGACGACGAGTCCCGCAACCTCGCGTGGCTGTCGGTCTTCTCGATGGGCGAGTCCTGGCATCACAACCACCATGCCTTCCCGACCTCGGCCGCGCACGGGCTGAAGTGGTACGAGTTCGACATCTCCCACCTGATCATCCGCGGCATGAAGCGCGTCGGCTGGGTGACCGAGGTGGTCGAGATCACGCCCGAGCGGCAGGCCAAGAAGCTGGCCGCCGCCGAAGCGCCCGCGTAGGCCCCGGGCACCCTCGGAAGCGGATCGCGAACGCCGCGGTGGGCCTGCCCGCCGCGGCGTTCGCGCGTTCTCGCGCGGGTGGGATGTGATAAGACTCATTCTCATCTTATGTCTGCCTCCTTCGCTCCCCGCCGCCTTCTCGTCCTCTCGGTGACCGTCGTCGCGGCCGCCGCCGCGCTCGCCGGCTGCGGCTCGTCGTCCTCCGCCAAGCCCGGGACGATCACGGTCGTCGCCACGACCACGCAGCTGGGCGACGTCGTCCGCGAGATCGGCGGCAGCGCGGTCGACGTCCACCAGATCCTCCAGCCGAACACCGACCCGCACGACTACGAGCCGCGGCCGCGCGACATCCAGCGCACGGCCGACGCCAAGCTCGTCGTCACCAGCGGCGACGGCCTCGACCACTGGATCGGCGAGGTCGTCAAGAACGCCGGCGGCTCGCCGACCGTGCTCGACGCCGGGCAGGGTCGCCCGATCACGCGTCCCGGCGAGGACGGCGAGGGCACCGACCCGCACTGGTGGCACGACCCGCGCAACATCGAGTACGCGATCGGCCGGATCCGCGACGCGCTGGCCAAGGCCGACCCGGGCAAGACCGCCGAGATCGACCGCAACGCCACGACGTACCTGAGCGAGGTGAAGGCCATGGACGCCGGGATCGCCAAGTGCTTCGCCCGCGTCCCGGTCGCCGAGCGCAAGCTCGTGACCGACCACGACGCCTTCGGCTACTTCGCCGCGCGCTACGGCATCGACGTCGTCGGCGCGGTGATCCCGTCGCAGACCACGCAGGCCCAGCCGTCGGCGGGCGACCTCGCCAGGCTCGTCGCGACGATCCGTCGCGAGCACGTCAGGGCGATCTTCCCCGAGACCTCCATCAACCCCAAGCTGGCCCAGGCGATCGCGCGCGAGACCGGCGCCACCGCCGACCACGAGCTGTACGGGGACACGCTCGGGCCGGCGGGGTCCGCGGGCGACACCTACATCAAGATGGAGCAGGCCAACGCCAACGCGATGGTCGAGGGCTTCACGGGCGGCCGGCAGCGGTGCGCGCCGGCGGCGTCGTGACGCCGTAGGGCGCGCCCTCCCACTTGCGCAGCTCGCGCTGGGCGATCGTGCGCTTGTGGACCTCGTCGGGCCCGTCGGCCAGCCGCAGCGTGCGCTGGTGGGCCCACATCGAGGCCAGCGGGAAGTCGTCGCTGACCCCGCCGCCGCCGTGGATCTGGATGGCGCGGTCGATGATCTTGAGCGCGACGTTGGGGCCGGCGACCTTGATCGCCGCGATCTCCACGCGCGCGTGGCGGTTGCCGACCGTGTCCATCAGCCACGCGGTCTTCATCGTCAGCAGCCGGATCATCTCCAGCTCGATCCGCGCCTCGGCGATCCAGTCCATGACGTTGGCGTTCTCGGCCACCGGCTTGCCGAACGTCGTGCGCTGCAGCGCCCGCTGGCAGAGCAGGTCCAGCGCGCGCTCGGCCATGCCGATCGACCGCATGCAGTGGTGGATGCGGCCGGGGCCCAGGCGCGCCTGGGAGATCATGAAGCCCTCGCCCTCGCCGGCCAGCAGCGCGGTGACCGGCACGCGGACGTCCTCGAAGAGGACCTCGGCGTGGCCCTCGCGGTCCTGGTAGCCGAAGACCGGCAGGCCGCGGACGATCGTGACGCCGGGCGCGTCGATCGGGACCACGAGCATCGACTGCTGCTGGTGCTTGGGCCCGTCGGGGTTGGTCTTGCCCATGACGATCAAGACCTTGCAGTTGGCGTGCAGCGCGTTGGACGTCCACCACTTGCGGCCGTTGATGACGTACTCGTCGCCGTCGCGCTCGATCCGCGTCTCGATGTTGGTGGCGTCGCTGGAGGCGACCGCGGGCTCGGTCATCGCGAACGCGCTGCGGATCTCGCCGTCCATCAGCGGCTTGAGCCACTTGTCCTTGTGCTCCTCGGTGCCGAAGAGCGTCAACACCTCCATGTTGCCGGTGTCGGGTGCCGAGCAGTTCATGGCCTCGGGCGCGAGGTGCGCGCTGCGGCCCATGATCTCGGCCAGCGGCGCGTACTCGGCGTTGAGGAGGCCGGGGGTCGGGTGGGCCTCGTCTCCGTGCGGGTGGAAGAGGTTCCAGAGGCCGCGGTCGCGCGCCTCGTCCTTCAGCTCCTCGAGGATCGGCGGATGGAAGTTCGGGTTCCCCGACTCTCGCATCTGCTCCTCGTAGACGGCCTCGGCCGGGTAGATGCGCTCGTCCATGAACGCCTGGACCCGCTCGACGTAGTCCTGGGCGCGCCGCGTCAGCTCGAAGTTCATGCCCGGGATCTTGTCTGAAGTTGAATCCAGTTTCAACTCGGCGGGGGCCGGCACCTGGTGGCGCCGGCGCTGCCGGGATGGAACGATGCCTCCGTCCCGGGGGACGCCGATCCCGGGGCGGCCGGCGAAACGGCGTGACCGAGGAGCAGATTGATCCGATGACGTACGAGAGGTTCTTCGCGACGACCACGGCGGCGGGCGCGTGAGCGCCGGCGTCGCACGGCCGACGACCGTCGCCGAGCTGCGCGCGCTGGCGGGCGCCGAGCTGGGCCCGACCGAGTGGGTCGAGGTCCCGCAGTCGCGGATCGACGCGTTCGCCGACGCGACCGGCGACCACCAGTGGATCCACGTCGACCCGGAGCGCGCGAAGGACACGCCGCTGGGCTCGACGATCGCCCACGGCCTGCTGACGCTGTCGCTGGCGCCGGGCCTGATGGAGCAGTTGATGGCCTACGACGGCTTCGCCCACGCGCTGAACTACGGCTACGAGAAGGTGCGCTTCCCGGCGCCGGTGCCGGTCGGCGCGCGCCTGCGGCTCCGGGTGACGATCACCGACGTCGCCGAGGTCCCGGGCGGCGCGCAGGTGACGATGGCGCAGACGATCGAGGTCGAGGGCGGCGCCAAGCCCGTCTGCGTGGCGCAGGCGGTCGCGCGGTTCTTCGAGCGCGAGGCCTAGGGCTTCTTGGCCGGCCGTCGCCGCCGCTTCGGCGCGGCGGCGGCCGGTGGGACGTCCGGGACGTCCAGGCGCAGCGCGTTGGCCCACAGGCGCGTGGCCGTCCGGACGAGCGCCTCGCGCTCGACGTGGTCGCCGAGGACGTAGACGCTGTTGGCCAGCCGGCCGACCATGCCCGACAGCGCGCGGGCGGTGAGGTCGGGGTCCAGCGCGGGGTCGGCCAGGCCGCGGGCCTGGAGGTCGCGGATCGAGCGCGCGTTGCGCTCGGCGAACAGCGCGCCGCGACGCCGGCGCAGCTCGCGCACGTCGTCGTCGATCGTCGCGACCTCGTCGAGCAGCCGCATCAACTTGGCGTTGCGCTCGTAGGCCTCCAGGTAGGCGCGGTTGGACGCCTCGATGACCGCGACCGGATCCTCGTCCCCGGTGACCTCGCGGACGTGCGGATGGAGCATCTCCTCCTGCGCCTCCTCGAGCACCGCCGCGAAGATCTCCTCCTTGTTGTCGAAGTACGTGTAGAACGACCCCGTCGAGCAGCTCGCCTCGGCCGTGATGTCCGTCAACCGCGCGTTGAGATACCCATCCCGCTCGAAGACGGTCCGCGCGGCCGCCACCAGCGCGGCACGCGTGCGAGCGCCACGCGCGGTGCGAGGAGGCTCGCGGTGAGGTGAACCTGGCATCAGGTTCAACCTAACGGAGGGGCCGGAGGCGTGTGGCGGGACAGGTGCGTGTCGGATGGTGGTGCATGGTTCACCACGAGGCGACACGCATCGCCGGGGGGCCGGGTCGCCAAGGGTCGTCGGGGTCGCCTGAGGGTTGTTGCCAGCTCCTTGCGTACTTGTATACTAGTACGCACGATGCGACCCCCGATCCGGGAACGCAGCAACGGCACTTCCGCTCGCGATCAGGCGTATGCGGCGCTGCGGCATGCGATCGTCGGGGCGGAGCTGGAGCCGGGGCGCAGGCTCAGCGAGAACCAGCTGGCCGAGTTGATCGGCGTGTCGAGGACGCCGGTGCGCGATGCGCTCGCGCGTCTGCGCGACGAGCGGTTGGTCGCGATCGTCCCGCAGCTCGGCACGTTCGTCACGTTCATCGACGAGGCGGCGGTCGCCGACGCGTACTTCGTGCGCGAGGCGCTGGAGGTCAGCGCGGTGCGGATCGCGGCGGAGAAGGCGACGGTCGAGGGCGTCGTGGCGCTCACCGCCAACCTCGACGCCCAGCAGCGCGCGGTCGACGCCGACGACGCCGAGGCGTTCGCCCGGCTGGACGACGATCTTCATCACCTGCTCTGCGACCTGAGCGGCCGGGAGGTCGCGTGGCGGCTGTCCGAGCGCACGCGCGGGCAGCTCGACCGGGTTCGCCTGCTCTCCCTGCCCGAGGCCGGCTACCGCGGCCAGATGCTCGTCGAGCATCGCGCCGTGGTCGAGGCGGTCGCCGCCCACGACGCCGACGGCGCCGAGGCGCGGCTTCGCCATCACCTGCGGATGGTCCTGTCCCAACTGCCCGCCATTCGCGCGGCTCACCCCGAGTTCTTCCAGGAGGACTAGTTCATGGCAATCCACCCCGACATCGACCCGATCGAGACCGCGGAATGGGTGGAGGCCCTCGAGGCCGTCATCCGCAACGACGGTCCGGACCGGGCCCGTCAGCTCCTGGAGGAGGTGTTCGCCGACGCGCGGCTGCGCGGCGTGCACGCCGCCGAGGACCTGAGCACCCCCTACATCAACACGATCCCCGCCGAGATGGAGGTCGCTGTTCCCGGCGACCCCGAGCTGGAGCATCGAGTACGCAGCCTGATCCGCTGGAACGCCATCGCCACCGTCCTCCAGGCCAACAAGGAGTCCAGCGAGCTCGGCGGCCACATCGCCTCCTACCAGTCGGCCGCGACGCTCTACGAGGTCGGCTTCAACCACTTCTGGCACGCGCCGTCCGACCAGCATGGTGGCGATCTGGTCTTCATCCAGGGCCACTCCTCGCCGGGCATCTACGCGCGGGCGTTCCTGGAGGGCCGCTTCAGCGAGGAGCAGATGAAGCGCTTCCGGACCGAGACCGGACCGGAGGGCGGGCTCTCCTCCTACCCGCACCCGTGGCTGATGCCGGGCTTCTGGCAGTTCCCCACCGTGTCGATGGGCCTCGGCCCGCTGATGGCGATCTACCAGGCGCGGTTCATGAAGTACCTGGCCGGCCGCGGCGTCGCCGACACCGCCGACCGCAAGGTGTGGGCCTTCATGGGCGACGGCGAGATGGACGAGCCCGAGTCGATGGGCGCGATCTCGCTGGCCGGTCGCGAGCATCTCGACAACCTCATCTTCGTCATCAACTGCAACCTGCAGCGCCTGGACGGCCCGGTCCGCGGCAACGGCAAGATCATCCAGGAGCTGGAGACCAACTTCCGCGGCGCGGGCTGGAACGTCATCAAGACGATCTGGGGCCGCCGCTGGGATCCGCTGCTGGCCGCCGACCACGAAGGCCACCTCGTCCAGCGCATGGAGGAGGCCGTCGACGGCGAGTACCAGGTGTTCAAGTCGCGCGACGGCGCCTACGTCCGCGAGCACTTCTTCGGCACCAACCCCGCGCTGGCGCGGATGGTCGAGGACTGGAGCGACGCCGAGATCTGGTCGCTGAACCGCGGCGGCCACGACCCGCAGAAGGTCTACAACGCCTACGCCCAGGCGGTCGCGCACACCGGCCAGCCGACGGTGATCCTCGCCAAGACGATCAAGGGCTACGGGATGGGTGAGTCCGGCGAGGGCCAGAACATCACCCACCAGGCCAAGAAGATGAACGAGAAGGCGCTGTTCGCCTTCCGCGACCGCTTCGGCCTCGACCTCACCGACGACGAGGTCCGCGACGTCTCCTTCCACCGGCCGCCCGACGACTCGCCCGAGATGAAGTACCTGAAGGAGCGGCGCGCGGGGCTGGGCGGCTCGCTGCCCCAGCGGCGCACCGAGGCGCCGCCGCTGCCCGTGCCGGAGCTGAGCGCCTTCAAGGCCCAGCTCGAGGGCACCGGCGAGCGCGAGATCTCCACCACGATGGCCTTCGTCCGGATCTTGTCCACCTTGGTCCGCGACAAGCAGCTCGGCCCGCACGTCGTGCCGATCGTCCCCGACGAGTCGCGCACGTTCGGCATGGAGGGGATGTTCCGCCAGCTCGGGATCTTCAGCCAGGTCGGCCAGCTCTACACGCCGCAGGACGCCGACCAGCTGATGTCCTACCGCGAGGACAAGAAGGGCCAGATCCTCCAGGAGGGCATCAACGAGCCGGGCGCGTTCTCCTCGTGGATCGCGGCGGCCACGTCCTACGCCAACCACGGCGTGGCGATGCTGCCGTTCTACATCTACTACTCGATGTTCGGCTTCCAGCGCGTCGGGGACCTCGCGTGGGCGGCCGGCGACTCCCGCGCGCGCGGGTTCCTGCTGGGCGGCACCGCCGGGCGCACGACGCTCAACGGCGAGGGCCTGCAGCACGAGGACGGCCACAGCCACATCCAGGCGTCGCTGATCCCCAACTGCGTGGCCTACGACCCGGCCTACGCCTATGAGTTGGCCGTGATCGTCCACGACGGCCTCCGGCGGATGCTCGCCGAGCAGGAGGACGTCTTCTACTACCTGACGATCATGAACGAGAACTACGCGCAGCCGGCGATGCCGGAGGGCGCCCAGGAGGGCATCCTGCGCGGGGTGCACGTGATCCGGGAGGCGCAGGGCGGCACGGCCGACGTGCAGCTGCTGGGCTCGGGCACGATCCTGCGCGAGGTCCTGGCGGGCGCGGACCTGCTCGCCGAGGACTTCGGCGTGACGTCCGACGTCTGGTCGGTCACGTCGTTCAGCGAGCTGCGCAAGGACGGCATGGAGGTCGAGCGCCACAACCGCCTGCGGGTGGGCGGGGACGGCTTCGCGCCGCGCGTCTCCTACGTCCAGGAGGCGCTGGGCTCGCGCCCCGGCCCCGTGGTCGCCGCGACCGACTACATCCGCGCGCTGCCCGACGGCATCCGGGCCTTCCTGCCCAAGGACAAGGACTACACCGTGCTCGGCACCGACGGCTTCGGCCGCAGCGACTACCGCAAGGCGCTGCGTGCGTTCTTCGAGGTCGACCGGCACCATGTGGTCGTGGCCGCGCTGCACGCGCTGGGCCGCGACGAGGACGTGAAGCAGGCCATCGAGCAGTACGGCATCGACCCCGAGAGCGAGGCACCGTGGCGGATCTGAAGGATGTGGCCGTTCCCGACATCGGGGACTTCACCGACGTTCCCGTCGTTGAGGTCCATGTCGGCGCGGGCGACGAGGTCGCCCAGGACGACCCGCTGATCACGCTGGAGACCGACAAGGCCTCCATGGACGTTCCGGCGCCGTTCGGCGGCGTGATCGCCGAGGTCCTGCTGAAGGTCGGAGACCTCGCCTCGCAGGGGACGGTCGTGGTGAAGATGGCCGAGTCCGCGGAGGCGGCCGCGACCGCCGAGGCCGGCGCGCCCAGCGCCGTGCGCACCGCGGTGTCGGCCGAGGCCAGCGCCCGGCCCAAGCCCGCCGACAAGCAGCCCCCGGCGCCCAAGGCGCCCGAGGCCGCGGCGGCGTCCAACGGCCTGGAGCCGGTGTACGCGTCGCCGTCGGTCCGCCGGCTGGCGCGCGAGCTGGGCGTGCCGCTGGGCGGCATCGCCGGCACCGGTCGCAAGGGCCGGATCCTGCCCGAGGACGTCGAGGCGGCGGCCAACGGCGGCGGCGCGGCGGCGCCCGCGGCGGGTGCCGGAGCCGGTGCCACGGGCGGCGGCGGCGACCTCGGCCTCCTGCCCTGGCCCACGGTCGACTTCGCCAAGTACGGCGAGGTCGAGCGCGTCGAGCTGTCGAAGATCCGCCGGATCTCGGCGGCCAACCTCGCGCGCAACTGGGTCCGGATCCCGCACGTCACGCACGACGACGAGGCGGACATCACCGACCTGGAGGCGTTCCGCAAGCGGCTCAACGCCGAGCAGGCCGACGTCAAGGTGACGATGGTCGCGCTGCTGGTGAAGGCGGTCGTCTCCAGCCTGAAGGCCTTCCCGGACTTCAACTCGTCCTTGGAGGGCGACGGCGTCGACGCGCTGATCCGCAAGAAGTACTACAACATCGGCTTTGCGGCCGACACGCCCAACGGCCTCGTGGTCCCGGTCATCAAGGACGCCGACCGCAAGGGGCTGCTGGAGGTCGCCGCCGAGCTGACCGACCTGTCGGGCAAGGCCCGCGCGGGCAAGCTCATGCCCGCCGACATGGCCGGCGCGACGTTCACGATCAGCTCGCTGGGCGGCATCGGCGGCACGTCGTTCACGCCGATCGTCAACGCGCCCGAGGTCGCGATCCTCGGCGTCGTGCGCAGCGCGACCAAGCCCGTGTGGAACGGCAGCGAGTTCGCCCCGCGGCTGATGCTGCCGTTGTCCTTGTCCTACGACCACCGGGTGATCGACGGCGCCGCCGCGGCGCGCTTCGTCGCCCACCTGACCGGCGTCCTCAACGACCTGCGGAGGGTTCTCCTTTGAGCGGCTCCCTTGATGTGCTCGTCCCCGACATCGGGGACTTCACCGACGTGCCCGTCGCCGAGATCCTGGTGGCGGTCGGCGACGAGGTGTCCGCGGAGGACCCGCTGGTCGTCCTGGAGTCCGACAAGGCCTCGATGGAGATCCCGGCGCCCGAGGCGGGCACGGTGGCCGAGCTGAAGGTCAGCGTCGGCGACACGGTCTCCGAGGGCGACGCGCTGGTCGTGCTGGCGGTCGGCGACCGCGAGGGCGTCGCGGTCGAGGCCCCGGCCGAGCCGGCGCCCGAGGCGACCGAGACGCCGGGCGTCGAGGAGGAGGTCGCCGTCGAGCGCGGCGACGTCCACGCGCAGGTGCTGGTCCTCGGCTCCGGCCCCGGCGGCTACGCGGCCGCGTTCCGGGCCGCCGACCTCGGTCTCGACGTCGTGATGGTCGAGCGCCACGACAAGCTCGGCGGCGTCTGCCTCAACGTCGGCTGCATCCCGTCCAAGGCGCTGCTGCACGCGGCCAAGGTGATCGCCGAGGCCGAGACGTTCGGCGCGCACGGCATCGCCTTCAACCAGCCCGAGGTCGACCTGGACGACCTGCGCGCCTGGAAGGACGGCGTGGTCTCCAAGCTCAACGGCGGCGTCGCGCAGATGGCCAAGGGCCGCAAGGTGAACGTCGTCCACGGCGAGGCCCGGTTCACCGGCCCGAACCTGCTCGCGGTCGAGCGCGACGGCGAGACGACCACGGTCTCCTTCGACCACGCGATCGTCGCGGCCGGCTCGCGCAGCGTCCAGCTGCCCGGCGTCCCGCACGACGACCCGCGCGTGATGGACTCCACCGGCGCGCTGGCGCTCGCCGACGTCCCGGCCCGGCTGCTGGTCGTCGGCGGCGGGATCATCGGCCTGGAGATGGCCACCGTCTACGACGCGCTGGGCAGCGAGGTCACGGTCGTCGAGTTGGCGGAGGGGTTGATCCCCGGCGCCGACCGCGACCTGGTCAAGCCCCTGCACAAGCGCATCGAGCAGCGCTACGCCGCGATCCATCTGAGCACCAAGGTGGACAAGATCGAGGCGCAAGACGATGGTCTTCACGTCACGTTCTCGGGCGACGTCGCGGACGCCGTCTTCGACCGCGTGCTCGTCGCGGTCGGCCGCGTGCCCAACGGCGCCGGCCTCGGGCTGGACGCCGCGGGCGTGCACGTCGACGAGCGCGGCTTCGTCTCCGTCGACGCCCAGCAGCGGACCAACATCCCGCACATCTACGCCATCGGCGACGTCGCCGGCGGCCCGATGCTCGCCCACAAGGCGACGGCCGAGGGCCACGTCGCGGCCGAGGTCATCGCCGGGCACGACGCGGCGTTCGAGCCGCGCGGCATCCCGTCGGTCGCCTACACCGACCCGGAGGTCGCGTGGGTCGGCCTGACCGAGACCGAGGCCAAGGACTCGGGCGTCGCGTACGAGAAGTCGGTGTTCCCGTGGAGCGCCTCGGGGCGCGCGCTGGCGATCGGCGGCGCCGACGGCTCGACCAAGCTCCTGCGCGACCCCAAGACCGGGCGGGTGCTCGGCGCCGGGATCGTCGGGCCGCACGCGGGCGACCTGATCGCCGAGGCCGGCCTGGCGCTGGAGATGGGCGCCGACGTCGCCGACGTCGGGCTGACGATCCACGCCCACCCGACGCTCAGCGAGACCGTGATGCTGGCCGCCGAGATCGCCGACGGCACGATCACGGACCTCCCCAACAAGGTCGCGATGCGGGCGGCGAAGGCCGCGGGCAAGTCATAGTTGTAGAGTCGAAGCCATGCGTGTGACGCGCACGTTCTGCTTCCTCGACCTCTGCGGCTTCACGTCGTTCACCGACGAGCACGGCGACCAGGAGGCCGTCGCCGTGCTGGGCCACCTGCGGGCGGTCCTGCGGGCCGAGGCCGAGAACAGCGGCGTGCGCGTGACCAAGTGGCTGGGCGACGGCGCGATGCTCAGCGGGGTGGACGCCACCGCCGTGATCGCCTGCGCGGCGACCGTGCGCGACGTCCTGCAGGCCGACGGCGCCCTGGCGCTGCGCGGCGGCATCTGCACCGGCAAGGTCATCATGTTCGAGGGCGACGACTACATCGGCTTCGCCGTCAACGTCGCGGCGCGCCTCTGCGCGAAGGCCTCGCCCGGCCAGCTCCTGCTGACAGCGGAGACCGTCGAGCACGTGCCCGACGCGATGACGCCGGTCGCGCTCGGCAAGCAGCCCATGTCGGGCCTCAAGCAGCCGATCGACGTGCTCGCGCTGGACCCGGTGGCCGTCGAGACGGCGCCCGTCCGGCCCGCGGTCTAGCTTGCCGGGCCATGATCCTGCGTGAGCCGACCGAGATCGATCGGTACCTCCGCGAGCTGCGCGAGCGAGACCGCGCGGCGACCGGGGCCGACGCCGCCGCGTTCACCCGCACGCTGGAGGCGCACGTCGTCGTGATGGACCACGGCACCGGCGACGAGGTCGAGGAGTCGCTGGCCACCTGGCTCTCGGCGCTCGACGACGCGCTCTGGCGCGAGCGGGTGCGCGAGGTGCGGCACGCGGCGCCCGCGTGAAAGACGGCTGATGCGGAATTCCCGCGGCCGTGATCGGGCGCCCGCCGGCGCTGGATCGCCACCCGATCCCTTGCCGATCCAACCAGGATCGGCTGCGAGATCGTGCGACGCCCAGCATCCGCCGTGCGCCCGATCACGACCACGGTCGATTCCGCATCAGCCGTCTAGGCCCGCCACACTTGGGTAGCCACAGATTCGATCCGTGGAGACCCGGAAGACCTTGGACAGCCCGACCCAGCCGACGGTCGAGCGGGCCTCCACGCCCGTTCGCGACGCCCTGCCCTGGATGCCCGCCGGACTGGCGGACCGGGCCGCGCCGTCGCGTCCGCGCTGGCGGCCGGAGATCCAGGCCCTGCGCGCGCTGGCGGTGTCGCTGGTCATCGCGGCCCACCTGTGGCCGGACCTCGTCCCCGGCGGCTACGTCGGCGTCGACGTCTTCTTCGCGGTCTCGGGCTTCCTGATCACGTCGCTGCTGGTCGAGGAGGTCGTCGGCAGCGGCGGCATCTCGCTGACCGGCTTCTGGGCGCGCCGCGCGCGGCGGATCCTGCCCGCGGCGCTGGTCACGCTGGGCGTGACGGCGATCGCGACGCTGCTCGTCGTCCCGTCGCACCGCTGGGGCCCGTTCCTGACCGAGATCGCGACATCGGCGACCTACGTCGAGAACTGGCGCCTCGCGCACACCGCGGTCGACTACTTCGCCCAGAGCGACGGCGTCTCGCCGGTCCAGCACTACTGGTCGCTGTCGGTCGAGGAGCAGTTCTACCTCGTCTGGCCGCTGCTGCTGGCGGGCGCGCTGGCGGCCACGCGCGGGCGCCCGCCGCGCACCCGCGTCGGCGTGCTGGCCATCGCGATGGGCGTGGTGACCGCCGCGAGCCTCTTCTACGCGATCGTGCACACCGCCGCCGACCCGCGGCCCGCGTACTTCGTCACGCCGACGCGCGCCTGGGAGTTCGGCCTCGGCGGCCTGGCCGCGCTGGGCCTCGGCGCGTCGATCGGCCGCATGCCCGCCCTGGCCCGCGTGCTGATCTCCTGGGGCGGCCTGGCCGCGATCCTCGTCGCCGGCTTCGCCTTCGGGCCCGGCACGCCGTTTCCCGGCGTCGCCGCGCTGCTGCCGGTCCTCGGCACGCTGGCCGTGATCCGCGCGGGCACGCCGGTGCACCGCCTCGCGCCGACCAAGCTCTTCGCCTGGCGCCCGATCCAGTCCACCGGCGACCTGTCCTACTCGCTCTACCTCTGGCACTGGCCGCTGCTGGTGCTGATCCCCTACGCCTTCGACGGGATCGGTCGCGGGCTGCTGGCCGGCATCGTGCTCGAGCTGACCGCGGGCCTGGCGTGGCTGTCCAAGCGCTACGTCGAGGACCCCGTGCGCGGCGCGCGCGGCCTGGCGCGGCGCCCCCGCCGGACGCTCGCGCTGGCGGGGATGGCGACCGCGCTCGTCCTGCTCGTCCCGGCCGCGGGCGCGATCCAGCTGCACCACGAGCTCGACCAGGACAAGCGGCAGACCAAGGAGCTGGTCTCCGAGCACCCGCCGTGCTTCGGCGCCGCCGCGCGCCCGCCCGGCGGCACGCCGTGCGACAACCCGGAGCTGGCCCGCCAGGTCGTGCCGACGCCGGTCGAGGCCTCCGAGGCGCGCAACGCGTCCTGCGAGGTCGTCGAGGTCGTCGGCCGCGTGCGCGCGTGCGCGTTCGGCCAGGCCGCCGACGACGCGCGCGAGACCGTGGCGCTGGTCGGCGACTCGCACGCCTCGCACTGGCGCGCCGCCTTCGACGACGTCGCCGCGCGGCGCGACTGGCACGGGCTGTCGGTGACGCACACGGGCTGCCCGTTCAGCCAGGCGACCGCCGCGCTGCCCGAGCCGCAGCGCACGCAGTGCGTGCAGTGGAACCGCGACACGATCCGCTGGTTCGAGCGCCATCCGGAGATCCATCGCGTGTTCGTCGCCGGCCACACCGGCGGCGACGTCGTCGGCCACCGGGGCGCCGACGCGTTCGGCGCGCAGGTCCGCGGCTACGCGCGCGCCTGGGAGGCGCTGCCCGCGACCGTCCAGCAGATCGTCGTCCTGCGCGACACGCCGAAGATGCGCGGCGCGACGCTCGACTGCGTGCAGGGCGCGATGGACGCCGGCGACGACCCGGCGAAGGCGTGCGCGGTCCCGCGCGCGACGTCGCTGGAGCGCGATCCGGCCGTGGCCGCCGCGCAGGCGGGCGTGCCGGGGCGCCAGGTGCGCACGATCGACCTCACCGAGACGCTGTGCGACCGCTCCTCGTGCTATCCAGTCGTGGGCGGCGCCTTGGCCTTCAAGGACGTCGACCACCTGACGACCGTCTTCTCCAGCACCTTGGGGCCGTACCTGGACGAGGCCGTGCAGCGCCTCTCCTGAGCCTCGCTCTTCCTGCCGACACCGAGCCTGTGCCCCGTCCTCGCCGCCTGCTCCCGACGCTGCTGGCCGCCGCGCTGCTGACGCCGACGGTCCTGCCCGCGGGCGCGTCGGCCGGGCTGGTGGCGGTCAACCCGTCCTCGGACGTGCTGGTGATCGGCGACTCGCTGGCCGTCGGCCTGCGGCCCTACCTGGCCGAGCAGCTCGGCACCGACGTCGCCTGGGACGCCAAGTCCGGCCGGACGACGCCGCGGGGCATGGTCGCGCTGCGCGCCGCGCTGAAGATCGTGCGGCCGTCGACGGTCGTGGTCTCGCTGGGCACCAACGACGGGTCGAGCCCGGCCCGCTTCCAGGACCGGATCAACCGCACGCTGAAGGCGATCGGCAACCGCTGCGTCGTGTGGACCAACATCTACCGCCCGGCGCGCAAGGGCCCGTACGCGGCGCTCAACGCGGTCCTGGTCGCCGAGGCCCAGCGCTACCGCCGGCTGCACCTCGTCGACTGGCTGAGCGCGGTGCGCCGCCAGGCGGTGACGCTGCCCGACGGCCTGCACCCCGACCAGGCGGGCTTCGAGTACCGCGGCAAGCTGATCGCCGACGCGGTCAAGGCCGACTGCGGCGGCGCCGCCACCACCACGCCGTCCACGGGCGCGCGCAGCGACGGCACCGGCGGCGTGGCGTCGCCGACGTAGCGCGGCGGGCAACCGACGCCCCGGTCGCCTGCCGGCCACCTGCGCCAGGGCAAGCCGCCCACGACGCTCGGGATGCTCACCGGCCACGCGCCGATCGACGTCGTGCGCCCGCGCCGCTCCAGGTTGCTGCCGCGCCACCTCGTCCTCGCGGTCACGCCGACGCGCGTGCTCGCCTTCACGGCGTGGGCCGGCGGCGGCGAGACGCGTGCGCGGGCCGGGTGGCCTACCCGACCGTCAGCGTGTAGGTCCGGCTGATCTTCTTGGTGGCGTTGGTCACCGTGAGCGTCACGGTGGCCTTGCCCGCGGCCTTGATCGCCTTGCGGTCCTTGGCCGACAGCTTGAGCGTCAGCCGGGCCGCCTGCCCGTCGCCGAGCTTGAGGGCCTTGGCCAGGACGATGGTCTTGACGACCTTCTTCTTGCCCTTGGCCTTCGGCGTCAGCGTGAGCTTGGCGGTGGCCGTGCCCGCGCACGTCCCACCGGCGCAGGCCGCGGCGGCGATGACCTTCGACGCGCGCGGCTTGCCCAGCTTGGTGGACTTGGTCGTGGCGAAGAGCGACAGGTCGCCGGCCTTGCCCAGCTTGTAGGGCTCGTCGACGCCCAGCAGCGTCGCGGCCAGCCGCTCGGCGATCGTGGCGGGGGACACCGGGGTCGGCGTGGGGACCGGCGCGGTGACGCCCGGCGCGGGCGCGGAGATCACCGGCGCGGGACGTCCGACGGGCCCGTTGTCGTTGTTGATGGTGTCGCCGGGCGGCGGCGTGACGACGACGGCGGGGGCGGGCGTGCCCGTGCCGGTCAGCGCGACCGTCCGCGGGCCCGCCGGGTCGTCGCTGGTGAGCGTCAGCGTGGCGGCCTGGTCGCCGTCGTGGGTGGGCGTCAGGCGCAGCGTGATCGCGCAGGAGGCGCCGACCGCCAGCGGGCGCGACGAGCAGCTGTCGGCGGTCCTGGCGACCGCGGCGGCGTCGGGGCCGCTCAGCGTCGCGGCGCCGACCGTCGCCGAGCCCGAGCCCGAGTTGGTGAACGTCACCACGGTGTCGGCGCCCGGGCTGCCGACGGTCGCGGTGCCGAGGCTCGCGGACGCGGGCCCGACGAGTGACGGCGCGGTCTGGCCGTTGCCGGTCAGCGCGACCGTGGTCGAGGACGGGTCCTCGGCGGTGGACAGGCTCAGCGTCGCGGACTGAGCGCCCGGACGGGTCGGATGCAGATGCAGCGTCACCGCGCACGTCGCGCCGGAGGCCAGCGCGGCGCCCGAGCACGTGTCGGCGGACAGGACGACGGCGGACGCGTCGGTCCCGGAGATCACCGGGGCCGTGGGATGCGCGGTGCCGGTGCCCGCGTTGGTGAACGTCACGACGGTGTCGGCGCCCTGGCCGCCGACGCCGGCGCTGCCGAGGTCGGCCGACGCCGGGGCCTGCAGGAGCACGGGGTCGGTCGTCGTGATCGTGAGGTTCGCCTTCGACACGTCGTAGAAGACGTTGCCGACGGCCATGACGCGGATCCGACCCTGCGTCGTGGTCACGCGCGGCAGGGTGACGGTCGCGGAGCCGTCGTTGGCCGTGCCGGGATCCAAGGTGTAGGGGAACGTGGCGCCACCGTCGGTCGACAGCTGGATCTCGACCTGCGCGGCGTTGACCGCGGTGCCGGCGCCCGTGCCCGCGACGTCCCAGGTCACGTCGACCGTCCCGCCGGTCGTCGCGCTCGCCGGGCTCGCCTGCGAGGTCACGCGGAACGGGCCCGCCGCCGGCGCGACGGTCAGCGCCGTGTCGGCGCTGCCGACGCCGCCCGCGGTCGGGTCGTTGTCGCGCGCGGTGACGCGGAAGTGCAGCGTGCGGTCGTTGTTGACGCCGACCCACGCGGAGGTCGGCAGGAACTCCGAGTAGCAGTCGACGGTCGCGGCCGGGACGGCGCCGCTGCCCGGCGCGGCCGGGCACGAGCCGGTCGCCGCGTCGGTGTTGTCGGCCGCGACCTGCAGCGGGTCGGGGAACGAGCGCCACGTCTGCGAGGTCGCGGCGTTCTCGCCCGGCGACGGCGACTGGTGGGCGGCGGTCTCGCCGTAGCGGGCCGCGGTGCCGAAGACGCGGAACAGCGGGCCGTTGGCCTTGGCGTTGCTGACCAGCGGGGTGCCGGTGGCGCCGCCCGGGTCGTTCTGCTCCCACAGGTAGGTCAGCGGGTCGCCGTCGCTGTCGCTGCCGGTCGCGTCCAGCAGGAACGGCGTGCGCTTGGGGATCGTGAAGGCGGCGGGCGTGCTGACGTTCGGCGCGTGGTTGCCGGTGACCTCCGCGGTCCCGCCGACGCGCGTGGCGCCACCGCTGGTGAACTCGCCGATGAACCCGGTGGCGCCGGCGATGCTGCCGAAGGCCAGCGCGCCGACCGCCTTGTTGGCCAGCGTCCCGCCGAAGGTCACCGTGAAGCCCCCGGAGTTGACGCCCGAGACGCTCACCGTGCCGCCGGCCGGCCACCCGGCGATGGCCTGGATGGCGTTCCTGATCGCGGTGGAGGTGTAGGACGTGATCGTGGTCGACGTCTGGCCGTTGTACTTCAACGTGAAGCTCGACGGGGTCCCGCTCAGCACGGCCTGCTGGGTCGAGCTGGCGTTGGTCTCCGCCTGCGCGACGTACGCGCCGATCTGCGTGACGCTGGCCTGCGAGAAGTACGGGTCGCTGTGGGCCTGCAGGTCGTCCTGCCCGCAGATGCCGGCGTAGGCCATGATCGAGCTGCCGCCGCCGGGCTCGACGCGCACGGCCTGCGTGGCCGACCGGTTCGACGGCCCGCAGTTGGCCTCGGTGCCGGAGGTGGCGGCGTTGCCGTTGAACGTGTGGTCGGCGCCGAACTGGTGGCCCATCTCGTGGGCGACGTAGTCGACGGCGAACGCGTCGCCGGTCGGGGTCGGGATGCCGGTGCAGCCGCGGCCCTTGCCCGGCCCGCCGACGACGCCGAGGTTGGCCAGGCCGCCGCCGTTGGTGCCGAGGACGAGGTGGGCGATGTCGTAGCTGCCGGCGCCGGCGATCCGCGCGGCGACGAGCGTGTTGCGCGTCAGCGTCGTGTCCTGGCAGGAGCCCAGCTGCGCGCTGGTGAAGCAGGCGCCCGAGCCGCACGGCCCGCCGGTGCCGGTGGCCTTGGCGGCGGTGTCGAGGTTCAGCGCGTCGTTGCCGTCGATCAGCACCATGCGGATCGCGAGGTCGCGCTCGTAGATCTGGTCGACCCGGTTCATCAGCGCGACCTTGGCGGCGGTGACGTTGGCCGCGCCGACGGCGGCCGCGTAGGTCGGGTCCGAGACGAGCGCGAGGCGGTAGGTGCGCAGGGTCACGGCGGCGCCGTTGGCGCGGGCGGCGTCGGGGCGGGCGGTCACCGTCGGCGGGCGGCCCAGCTCGTCGTCGCCGGGGGCCGCGAACGTCGTGGCCGGGTCCTCGGCGATCGCGTCGCGGTCGTAGGCCACGTACTCGCTGCGGTCGCGGTAGCGCGGATCGACGTACCAGGAGCCGTCGTCGTCGCGGACCGACGCGTGGAAGCCGATCGGGGTGACGTCGAGCCGGACGGTCGCCGACGGGTCGTCGACGCCGCGGCCGCTGTAGGTCTTGATGTCGGGGTGCGCGGCGGCCAGGCCCGGGGCCATCACCGGCGAGTCGACGACGTCGAAGCGCTCGAAGCCGCCGTCGGGCGTCGGCACCGAGATCGTCAGGCCCGCGCCGGAGGCGGGCGCGGCGGCCCGACGGCGCTCGGCGGGCGCGGCCTTCAGGACGCCGGCCAGCGCGCTCTGGTCGAGCGTGAACGCCGCGTAGCGGCGCGGCGCGACCAGCGGCTGGGCGGGCGTGCGCCGCGCGCCGCCGGGGCTCACGTGGCTCCACGCGTCCTTGGAGCGCGCGGCGCTGCCGGCCGCGTAGGCGGACGGCGCGGCGACGAGCACCGCGAGCAGACCCACCAGGAACGCGGGCGACGACTTCGGCAGGGCTACGGGCATCGATCGGATAGACGGCAGCAACGTGCTGGTATCAACGGTTTGCGGACGGATGTCCGCGATGCGTAGGGTCCGCATCATGACCGGCGAGGCGGCGGCCACCAACGCGATCGCGCTCACGCATGTCGGAGGTCCGACGCTCCTGATCGAGGTCGCCGGATGGCGGCTGCTGACCGACCCGACGTTCGACCCTCCGGGCGCCAACTACCGGTTCGGGTGGGGGACGGCCTCCAAGAAGCTCGCCGGCCCGGCGCTCACGCGCGAGGAGCTCGGCGCGATCGACGGCGTGCTGCTCAGCCACGACCACCACGGGGACAACCTCGATCCGGCCGGGCGCGCGCTGCTGCCGACGCTGGGGACGGTCGTCACGACCGCGTCCGGCGCGCGGCGGCTCGCGGGCGACGGCCTGTCCGGAGCGCGCGGCCTGACCGACTGGCAGACCACGGTCCTGGAGAAGGACGGCGCGCCGAAGCTGGAGATCACCGCCACGCCGTGCCGCCACGGACCGCCCGGCAGCCGCCCGATCGTCGGCGACGTGATCGGCTTCGCGCTGCGGTGGGAGGGCCAGGAGGGCGGCGTGCTGTGGATCTCGGGCGACACCGTGCTCTACGACGGCGTCCGCGAGGTCGCCCGCAGGCTGGACGTCGACACCGCGATCCTGCACCTCGGCGGCGTGCGCTTCCCGATCAGCGGGCCGCTGCGCTACACGATGACGGCGGCCGAGGCGGTCGAGCTGGTGTCCTTGATCGAGCCGCGCCAGGCGATCCCGATCCACTACGAGGGCTGGAAGCACTTCCGCGAGGGCCGGGCGGCGATCGAGGCGGAGCTGGCGGCGGCGCCGGCGGGCGTGCGCGACCGCTTCCGCTGGCTGGCGATCGGCGAGCGGGCCGAGCTGGCGGGCGGGGCCGCGGCCCAGCCCTAGTAGAAGCCGTGCCGCGCGAGCGGCTCGATCAGCTCGCGCTCCTCGTAGGAGAAGTGCGACAGCAGGGCGTCGGTGAGCAGGTCGACGGTGGCGTTGACGTTCGCGATGCCGTCGCCGCCGGGCGCGACGAGCGACACGAGCGCCTGGTCGACGCGCTCCAGCAGGTCGGCGATCGTGACGTGCTCGGCCTCGAGGCGGTCGAGCACGGGCTGGAGCGCGGGGTCGCTGCGGCGCAGGTGCGGGAAGACCGAGCGGTCCTCGAGCGTGTGGTGCTGGGTGACGACGCGGCAGTAGGTCTCGCAGAACGTGCCCAGCGTCCAGTTGTTCTGGCGGATCGTCATCCGCGTGATGTGCTGCCGGGCGGTCGTCGCGTCGGTCTCGCCGCGGGCGACCTGCTCGATGATCTCGCGCAGGCGGTCCAGCTCGGCGCGCAGGTGGTCGTGGACGTCGATCAGGTGGCGGCCCGCGGCCTGCTGGTCGGGCGTGTAGCGGCGCGCGCCCGTCTCGCCGGCGTCGGCGCCGCGCGCGGTCGGGCGCGTGGCCTCGTCCCACGCCTGCTCGGCCGAGAGGCGCCGCGCGGGCGGCGGCGTGGGGTCGGCGGCCAGCGGCGTGGACTCGACGACCACCGGCCGGGCGGCGCCCGCGCCGGCGCCCGCGAGCGGACGGCTCTCGCCGGCCAGCACCAGCTCGCGCACGGCGGGCGCGGTCTCCTCGGCGAAGCGGCGCACGTCGTCGTCGGAGGACGCGGCCAGGATGAAGGTGCTGATCCCGTCGCGCAGGTTCAGCTCGGCCAGCCGCTCAGGCTCCAGGCCGCCGGCGAGCAGGTTGAGCATGCGGCGGATCGCGCTCGGCGGGCGGCCCGCGGCGGCCGCCGCGTCGTCGATGCGCGCGTTGGCCTCCGGGATGTCCTCCAACTCGATGTAGCCCATCGACGGCAGCCAGCCGTCGGCCTGGGTGCCGGTCAGGCGCAGCATCCGCGGCTTGTAGGCGCCGACCCAGATCTCGACGTCGTGGGCGGGCGCCGGGCCGGGGTGGGCGCCGACGATCGCGTAGTGCTCGCCGACCTGGCGGACGCTGCGCTGGGACGTGTCCCAGAGCGCGCGCAGGATCTCGATCGCCTCGCTCAGCGCGTCGACCGCCTCGCCCGGCGTCCGGCGCGGGCCGCCCATGGCCGCGACGCCGTCCCAGAACGCGCCCGCGCCGAGCCCGAGGTCGACGCGCCCGCCGCTGAGGCGGTCCAGCGACGCGACCGCGCGCGCCAGGACGGCAGGTGGGCGCAAGGGCAGGTTGAGGACGTTGGGCGCGACGCGGACGTGCGTCGTCTGCGCCGCGACGACCGACAGCAGCGTCCACGTGTCCAGGAACTTCGCCTGGTAGGGGTGGTCCTGGAAGGTGACGAGGTCCAGGCCGACCGCGTCGGCCAGCCGCGCGAGCGCGAGGACGGCGTCGGCCTGGGCGGCGTCGGGCGTGACGAAGATCCCGAACTGCGGCTCGTGCCCGTAGTCGGCCATGGCCGCGAGCATAGTTGGAGCGTTCTTTGGCAGGGTGCGGGGCATGAGCGACGCCCCGACCCCGGCCGACGACCTGGCGGAGCTGCTCGCGCGGCGCGCGCTGACCGAGGACGCGGCGCGGCCCGAGGCGGTCGCGCGGCGCCACGAGGCCGGCGGGCGCACCGCGCGCGAGAACGTGGAGGACCTGGTCGACCCGGGCTCGTGGGTCGAGTACGGGCGCTTCGCGATCGCCGCCCAGCGCGCGCGGCGGCCGCTGCGGGAGCTGTACGAGCGCACGCCCGCCGACGGCCTGCTGGCGGGCACGGCGCGCGTGGACGACGTGCCGGTGGCGGTCATGGCCTATGACTACACGGTCCTGGCCGGGACGCAGGGGATGACCGGCCACGACAAGAAGGACCGGCTGTTCGAGCTGATCGAGCGGATGGGCCTGCCGGTGGTCTTCTTCGCCGAGGGCGGCGGCGGGCGGCCGGGCGACACGGACTTCCCGGCGGTCTCGTGGCTGCACACGCGCGCGTTCGCGCTGTGGGCGAAGCTGAGCGGGAAGGTGCCGCGGATCGCGATCGTGCACGGCCGCTGCTTCGCGGGCAACGCGGTGATCGCCGGGTGCTCGGACCTGATCGTCGCCACGCGCGGCGCGTCGCTGGGCATGGGCGGGCCGGCGATGATCGCGGGCGGCGGGCTGGGCGAGGTCGCGCCCGACGACGTCGGGCCGATGGACGTGCAGGAGCCCAACGGCGTGGTCGACGTCGTGGTGGAGGACGAGGCCGAGGCGGTGGCGGTCGCCAAGAAGTTGTTGGGGTTCTTCACGCGGCCGTTCGTCGACGGGTGGAGCGCGCCCGACCAATCCAAGTTGATCGAGATGCTCCCCGAGAGCGGGCGCCGGGCCTACAACGTGGTTCCGGTGATCGAGGGGCTGTGCGACTCCGGGAGCGTCGTGGTCCTGCGGCCGAGGTTCGCGCCCGAGATGGTCACCGCCTTGGGCCGCATCGAGGGCCGCCCGGTCGGCATCATCGCCAACAACACCAAGTACTACGCGGGCGCGATCATGGCCGACTCCTCCGACAAGGCCGCGCGCTTCCTGCAGCTGTGCGACGCCTACGGGATCCCGATCGTCTCGCTGGTCGACACGCCCGGCTTCATGGTCGGGCCCAAGCACGAGCGGACCGCGCTGGTGCGCCACACGTCGCGGCTGCTGGTCGCGGGCGCGGCGCTGCGCGTGCCGCTGCTGGCGGTCGTGCTGCGGCGCGGCTACGGGCTGGGCGCGCAGGCGATGGTCGGCGGCTCGCTGCACGAGCCGCTGCTGACCGTCGCGTGGCCGAGCGCGCACCTCGGGCCGATGGGCCTGGAGGGCGCGGTGCGCCTGTCGATGCGCCGCGACCTGGAGGCGATCGCCGACGACGCCGAGCGCGAGGCGCGCGTGCGCGAGCTGACCGCCGCCGCGCAGGCCAACGCGGCGGCGATCAACGCGGCGACGTTCTTCGAGCTGGACGACGTGATCGACCCGGCCGAGACGCGCGGGATCGTCGCCGCGACGCTGCGCGCGGCCGGGGAGACCGCGTGGTCGGGGCGCTTCGTCGACCCGTGGTGAGCGCTCAGCGCGGGGGCTCGGCGGCGCCGGCGCGCTGGAAGCGCGCGGCCTCCGCGCCGCCGGCGGCGTCGTCATCGGCGGCGGCGTCCGTGCGCTCGGTGACCGCGTCGAGGGCCGGGGCGACGACGTCGGCCCGGTGGTACAGGTCGTCCATCTCCGAGAAGCGCCCGGCCAGGACGTAGCGGTCGCCGAGGATGGCGGTGATCGTCTCGCGCGCCTGGTCGTCGTGGGCCTCGACGAGCAGCCAGCGCGGCGCGTGGCGGTCCCAGTCCAGGCCGGCGAGCGCGGAGGGCTCGTAGCCCTCGAGGTCGAGCGAGAGGAGGTCGATCTCGCCGACCCCGGCCGCGTCGAGCACCTCCGACAGCGTGATCCCGGGGACGTCGAACGCGTACCGCCCGCCCGGGTTGCCCTCGAAGTACTTGTCGGTCCACTCCTGGTCGGAGCGCTCGTCTCCGCGCGCGCCCGAGATGATCGACATCAGGCCCGCGAAGTGCATGCGCAGCGTCTGGCCGCTGCCCGCCGGGTCGGTCAGCGCGGCGCAGACCACGCGCGAGTCGGGCCGGTTGGCCTCCGCCAGCCGCGCGAGGCTCGGCACCGGCTCCACGAGCACGCCGGTCCAGCCCAGCGCGCGCTCCAGGTAGTAGGTGTTGGACTGCGTGAAGCCGTCGTTGCCGCCGGCCTCCACGAACGTCCCGTCCCGACCCAGCAGCGTGCCCAGCCGCACGTCCATCCCGAACAGCGCCGGCGTGGACCGCGACCAGTCGCCCCGGCGCTCCCGCCGTCGCCGATCCGCCCGCCGCAGGGAGTGCGCGACGCCCAGCGCCCGCTCGTGGACGACGCGGAAGCGCAGCGGCGTCCAGGTCAGGAGCAGGTGCATCAACGAGGTCTTGAACCGCGAGTCCCCGGGAACATCGGCGTGAGGCATTCGACGAACACTCCCGTAGCGGCAGGTCCAGGACAATGGGGAAGAGTCCCCATCCGCGGTGCGGGACGCCCCTCGGCGCCCGGGCGCGGCGGGTTTCGAACCTGCGACCTCTCGCGTGTGAATCCGACATTGGACGGACGGCGTAGTGCCTCGTTTGCAGGCAAATTCGCCGCTGAGATCGCGCTCGCGAGGAGCGCTGATTCAGCATTTTGCGGCCTTCTGGGGTGGGTTTCGGCCAGAGAATCGCGCTTTGGCCGAAACCCTCGGGCGACGAGGGCGAGGGTGTTCGGGTCGGTCGGTCGACTGGGGTTGTAGGCCCGTGCGCCTCGACGCCGACATCCCGATCGAACCACTGGAGCAACTGCTCCTGGCTGCGGCCGGCGTCGGCGAGACGCCGCGGCTGCTCACCGTCGCCCAGGTGGCGGCGGTGCTGCACGTCGAGGCCGGGTGGGCGTACGACCACGCCGCGAGCCTTGGGACGTTCCGTCTTGGGTCGGGGTCGCGCGCGCCGATCCGCTTCGAGGCGCGGACGGTTGCCGCGCGCGTGCGGGCGCTGGCCGAGGGGGCGAGCTTCGACCTCCAAGAGCTACAACCTGATGTGAAGCAGCGGAAGGCCAGGAAGAAGCGGGCGGCACGGTCGGCGGGGCTGCTGCCGGTGCGGCCGCGACTCGGGGAGGTGCGGCATGGCACGTCCGCCTAGAGGCGCGGTGGTGGAGTACGAGCGCCACGACGGGCTGATCACCTACTCCTTGCGCGTGACGGCCGGCGGCGAGCGGCACCGTGTGCGGCTCGGGACCCAGGAGGACGGCTGGACGCGCGCGCGAGCGAACCGGGAGCGCGAGGACGTGCTCGCCCGCATCCGTGCCGGCGTCTGGACGCCACCGGTGAAGGCCGGGGACAAGCCGCGACCGGAGGCGCAGACGTTCCACGAGTTCGCGACGGCGTACCCGTGTCCGTCCGCTCGGCAACGAGTCCATCAACAAGACGCTCGGGCTGCTGGCCACGATGCTCGATGTCGCGGTCGACCACGAGATCCTCAGTGCGAACCCCGCCCGCGGTCGTCGTCGGCGGCTGAAGGCGGTTCGGCCTCGGCGGCCGTTCCTGGAAGCCGACGAGGTGCAGTCGCTCCTTCAGGCGGCCGAGCAGCTCGATCATGACCGCGTGCGCTCGAGCGAGCGTGCGCTGTGGGTCAAGCACCTGCGCGACGAGCGAGGGCTCACCTACATCGACATCGAGAACGACTACAACATCCCTCGCGGCTCGGCGTGGTACTTCTACCAGCGCGCCACCCGAGGCCGGCCGGTGGTGCTGCTGCGCCGGACGATGATCGCGGTCCTTGTCGGCTCGGGCCTGCGGGTCTCGGAGATGTGCGGGTTGACGTGGCGCGACGTCAATCTCGACAAGCGCCGGGCAGGACGCCAAGACGCCAAGACGTCGACCGGCGTGCGTGAGGTCGAGCTTTCACCGTGGGTGGTCGACGAGCTGCGCAGCTACCGCACGGTGTTGGGCGATTTCGGAGTGGATGCCCCGGTGTTCCCGACGGCCGCGTTCGGGCGGACGAGCTTCGCCTCGCAGCGGGCAGGGCGGCGCTCGCGGCGGGCATCACACCGCACGCCCTGCGTTGCACATACATCTCGCTGCTGCTGGAGTCGGGGCACCCGCTGCCCTACGTGATGGCCCAGGTCGGGCACGCCGATGAGAGCACGACGTTGCAGATCTACGCTCGTGTGATGAAGCGCCGGCCGCGCGAGGCGCAGCATGCGGCGTTCGATGCGCTCATCGCCGGCGGTGCGTGACCGGCCAACGTGAAACAAAAGCTGCACATGGATGCGTTCCATGCGTAGCATTTGTTCCATCGTGAGACAGGTCGACATCTTGCGGGAGCGGTTCGGGGAGCGGCCGTTTCGCATCTCCGAGGCCGTGGCCGCGGGGGTGAGTCGCAGCACGCTGCATCGGATGCGGGAGGCCGGTGAGCTGACCGCGGTCGGGCGCGGGGTCGTGCAGCTCCCCGGCGCTGGGATGGGGATGTCCTCCGGGTTGGCGGTGGTGTCGGCGCGGGTGCCGCGTGGGGCGATCTGCCTGAACTCGGCGCTGGCGTTCTGGGATCTGACCGACGAGGTCCCTGAGCGGATCCACGTCGCCGTTCCGCGCGGCGCGTATCGGCCTTCGATCGATCAGCCGGCCATCCAAGTTCATGTCTTTGATGCGCGAACGTTCGATGTCGGGCGCGAGCAGCATCGCACCGACGCCGATGAGTTGTTCTGGATCTACTCCGCTGAGCGATCGATCGTCGATGCGATGCGGATGTCGCGTTGGGTCGGGCGTGACGTGGCCCTGCACGCGCTGCGCCGGTACCTGGACCGCGCCGACGCGCAGCCAGCGCGGCTGGCCGAGATCGCGCGGGAGGTCGGAGGCGCCGCGCAGCTGACGCCCGCGCTGGAGGCGTTGCTCAGTTGAGCGACCATGGCGTCGAGGTGTTCAGGAGCTTGCAGGCGCGAGCCCGCGCTGCGCACGGTGGCAACACGCAGCCGTTGCTCGTCGTCTACGCGGTCGAGTCGTTCCTGCGGCGGCTGGCAGCGTCGGATTACGCGGAGCGGATGGTGCTCAAGGGCGGGATGCTGATGGCCGCCAGCGGCGTGCGTCGCATGACCCAGGACGCGGACCTCTCGACCCATGGTGTCGCCAACGATGCTGAGCACGTGCGCGACGTCATCGCCGGGATCTGCTCGCTGGTTCCGGACCCGGACGACGGGATCGTGATCGATCCGACCAGCATCAGGACCGAGGTCATGCGGGAGGGCGACGAGTACCAGGGCGTGCGCTGCAAGCTCGTCGCCGGCCTGGGCAGAGCGCGGATCCCGTTCGCGCTGGACATCTCCTTCGGCGACCCGGGGAGGTCGACGACGATCGCGCTGGAGTCGGTCATCGACCAGCCGGACGTGCAGCTGCGGGCGTACCCGCTGGAGTTGAACTTGGCGGAGAAGATCGTCACCGCCATGCAGCGTCGCGAGACGAGCACCCGCGACCGGGACTTCGCCGACCTGTGGGTGTGCAGCCGGCGCTTCGACTTCGAGGCCGCCGAGTTGTTGGGGCACATCCGCGACGTCGCGGGACATCGTGGGCAGGCGGTCCTGCCGCTGGCCGAGGCGCTGGCGCACATGCCGGATCGCCAGCAGTCCTACGCGGCGATGGTGCAACGCATGTCCTACCTCGCGCCGCCGCCGGAACTCTGGACGGAGCTGCTCGCCGGCGTGATCGCGTTCGTGGATCCGCTCTTGGTCGACGAGACCGGGGCGCTGACGCGATGGAGTCGTGAGAGCGCGAGCTGGCGCTGAGTCGCCATGCGGACATCCTGCCGCTGGGTGGGGGCGAGTTTCGGGGCGCCGCACCCTAGGGCCTTGAGGAGAGCCATCTCTCCGCCGAACTGAAAAAGCGCCCCCGCGACCGTTGGCGCGGCCCGGGGGCATGGCCCAAGGAGCCGTAACTCCATGAGCAGCCCGGACGCTATCCCGTCCCGGGGCGGCGCTGTCGTCGTCCCTGACTACCTGCGCGAGATCTTGCGCCAGACCGCGGAGCGCAAGCTGCGCGAGGCGTGCGATCTGGCGTTCCCGCCCGACCAGCGCGACGAGGTCATCGAGGCCGTCCACCTCGTTGACGCCTTCACCTACGAGCGGGTGACGGCGCAGGTCGTCCTCGCGCTGATCTCCTCAGCGATCGCGTGGAAGCAGAGCGAGACCGTGGCGCCACAGTCCGTGGACGCGGTCGCTCGCAACGAGCGCATCCTCGCGACGATCCGCGAGCTGGTCGAGTTCCGCGACCGGCTCGGCGTCGAGACGCCGTCGTCTGACCTTCCGGACGACCCCGAAGGGAGGTGCTGAAGTCTCAGAGCGCGATCCCGACGTCATGAATGCGCGGCAGTGGTAGAGACGAGTCCAGCGTCGGCGCGTCGCGACCGATGAGTGCCACGGCCTCACGTGTCCACGCCTCACGGGATGAAGGGACGCGGGCCGGGCCCCGAGGACGCGGCGCGTCCGCTCGTCTGGACCGAGCACGGCGACGCGCGCTTCGTCGAGGTCGAAGCTCGCAGGCTCGCCGACGGCGAAGGCGCGCCGGTCGGTCCGGACCTCCTCGTCACCGAGGCGGCAGTCGCGGTGCATGCGGTCGCGCGAGCGCGTTGAGGTCGGCGACGTCGGTGCGGCGGTGGGTGATCATGACCGCATCGCCTGCGTCGGGTCGGCGTGCCGTCTCCCACCAGTCGTCGACGAGCGTGGTGCGTAGCTGCTCGGCTGTGGGCCGGGAGACGAGACGCCCGTGATCGCGGTAGGCCGCGGCCCATGCCGCGACTTTGCCATGGCGGAGTTCGTGGAGGGCCTCTCGATCCCACGGCTGGGCTTGTCGGTGGACTTGGTGCAGCTCGATCGCTCCCAGCTCGTCCGCGAGTCGCCGGAACGCTCCCCCGGCGTCGATCTCAGGGAGCTGGCGGTCGTCGCCGACGAGCACCAGCTTGGAATCGGTGGCTGCGGCGTGTTGTGCGAGGCGGTCGATGGTGCGCGAGCCGACCATCCCGGCCTCGTCGACGACCAGCACCGATCCGCTGATAAGGCCATTGCCTTGATCGATGTCGCGGAGGAGCCCCGCGTTCGTGGTGCTGTCGATCCCGGCGAGCGTCTCCATCTCAACCGCGGCGCGCGCCGCGAGCGCGCAGCCGAACACGCGCGTGCCGTCCTGCTCCCAGAGGTCGCGCGCCGCGGCCACGTCTTCACCGGCGTGTTGGCCTCGGCCGCGAAGAGTCAGTCCGGAACGGGGCAGAACAGTGGCATCACCCCGTGGCCGGGCCGAACGGCTAAGACTCGGGGCCGTCTGGCCGGTCCACTTCGGCGTCCGTCCCGGAGCCGCCGTCCGTGCCAACGTCGAGCATCACCTCCGGGAGGTGTTCTGCGTGCTTGTGACGGAGGTAGTCGAGTGCCTCCTGATCACCTGGGGAGTAGCCCAGCTTTGCCTGCACGAACTTCAAGCGGTGTTCGGCTTCCTGCAAGATGTCTGCCCAGGTCTTGATCCAGATCTGGATCTGGTGGGACTCATATTCGACGGCGAGCCCGAACGGTTTGTTCTTCTGTCGACGGTCCTCGTCGGCGGTTCCCTTAACGCCGCTCGATACCACCCAGAACTCCCAGCGCGTGCTGGACGTGTTGAAGCGGTCGTCCTTGGCAACTGCGAGTGCGTAGTTCTTTGTCTGCTCGAGCTCGGTCGGTCCGACTTCCACCTTCGGACGCTTCAACTCGACCACCAGGTGGTGTCGTTGGTTCTCGCCCTGTGGGATACGAGCGTTGAACATCAAGTCGACGATCCGACGATGGCCCTCGGCATCGACGACCGCAGAGTTGTCCGCGGGAGCGTCACGACCGAGAAGTTGGACATGCCGGGCCAGTACATCGGTCAGGCCTTTGTCGCTAGCAGCGAGCGCGTACTCCTCGCCGAACACCCAGGTCTCCTTCTCTAGAACCTTGTGGAGTTGGGACCGCTCGAGGATGAGCTTCTTCCAATCGGGGCTGGTCGTCATCGCGGCCAGGCCTTGAAGGAACTCCAAGCGGTCGGCGATCGCTGTGGAGGCCGCGATGACGCTGGCGAGCGGCGTCTTCTCGAGCAGGGCGGATAGCTCGGAAACCTTCTCATCGTCCAGGTTCAAGACATCGCGCAGGACGTGATGCAGGGCGCCAGGGCTGCGCTCAAGCGCCTCGCGCAGGAGACGTAGAGACAACTTCTTTGCCTGGCCACGACCCGAGTTGATGATGTCGGACGCCTGGAGCGCCACGAGATCGAAGGTGTCGCGCGTTGCCTCCTCGACGGCGGTCGCCGGCTCGCCCGCGAACGGGTAAACGCCTTCGTCCCGCCACTTGGTCACGAGATGGCGCCGCCGTTCACCCCGACGATCTTCGAAATGCTGGAGCAGCCGTTCACGGCTCGCGTCAAGGACCACCTTGGCAGTGCCGTGGCCCATCTCGATGACGTCGAGCTCATTGAGTTGGGCAACGAAGCCGTCCCACTTAAGGTACGCGGAGTACCGGAAGTCCGAGACCCGGAATCCGGGATCCATCTCGTGCAAGGCGATGCCCGCGCCGTTACACAGGAACAAGCTGCGTCGGGCGCTGACAGACCACTCGATGACCGTCATCGACACCGCCTGATCGCCGACGGCTTCCAGCGTGTAGTCGGCTCTGTAGTTCTGGATCTCGGACGGGTCCAGACGCTCGCCGTCGAACACAATCGTCAAGCCGTATGCCTCGATCGGGAGCGCTAGCTTCGTCATGAGCTGGTGTCGCGGGGCCACACCGTCGAGTCCGCGGACCGGCTGGCCCAGACCTTGTAGCTCCACCCGCGTCCCGGTCGGCCGCGTGGTGGGTGACGGCTCCGAGATGTCGCATACGTCGATGTCATCTGCCGACACCTCGATGACGGTCTCGAAGTTCTCGCCGTCGACGTTCGCCACGGACGTCCACTTCGCAAAACCGCCCTGATCGAAGGCGCTGAATCGTCCCTGCCCGAGCTTGCCGTGCAAAGGACGGTCGCCGGGCGATCTCGCCGCGAGGTGCTTCCAGGAACCTCCCAGCTTCAAGAAGTACTCGCGCGCGAACTCCGGCGTGATGCCGTGCCCGTCGTCTTGGACGGCGTAGCCAACGACGCCGTCGGCTTCGTTGCGCAGGATCTCGATCACGATCTTCTGCGCATCTGCGTCGATCGCGTTCCACACAAGCTCGGTGATCCCGGCCAACGTTGAGCCGCTGAGAGACGCGATGTGACTGCGGTCAAGCTCGACTGAGTAGCGCAAGCGCGCGAGTATCTCAGCGTGGCCGGTCGCCTGCTGCGGCTCGCGGGCTCACGGCAGGAGGATCAGGTTTCGGTGGTGCGATTCCAATCCGCGACGTGCTCGAGGATGACCTCATCGAGATGCTGGAGCTGAGATCGGACGAGCTGACCCGACGCAAGTCGCACATTGCCGTAGAAGCCTCCGGACGGATCAAACGGCAGGTCGTCGATGGCTACGCGAGCCAAGACGCGGGCACGCGGCTTCAGCTCCTTGTCGCCACCCATTCGGTCCTCGAAGTCGTAGCCCGCAGTCTCGGCGGCGTCTTCGATCCAGACGCTGCGGACCCACTCGATCGTCTCGCCACGATTGACAACGATCAGCGTGAGCTGCGACTCGATGGGGTCTCGTTTGGGGTCCTCCCCCCAGGAGACCATCGGCGCCCGCACCGGCTCGGCGCTGTGCTCGAACTCGACCCCGACGTCGATCCGTAGGCGACGACGTTCTCTATAGATCTGCCAACCGAGGCTCCCGGTACCAACAGCTCCGGCGTAGATCGCGACGACGTTCGACACCGGCGAAGCTTAAGCGCCACGGCTTCGTTGCAAGATGATCAACAACTCATCGGGAGTGCAGATCCGCGGTATCTCCGGTGTCAGCCAAAGATCCGGCTCGTCTGAAGGAATCCATTCGGGTGCGGGGGTGCAGACGCAGTACTCGACGTTCTCGACCACCGCTGGTACTTCGAAGTTGGTGCCCTTGCGATTCGTGGCGACGAACGCCGCCAGCGTCTGCGCTTGTCGTACATGCTTCTCGAGGCGCTCCCACCGGCTCTTGAGAGCTGCGTAGTCCCCTGCCTCGATCCGCGGGGTTTGCGCTATGGCCTTGCATTCCACGAGCCAAAGTGTGGTTCCGGCGACGAACGACGCGTCGACCTCGCGCTCGGTTCCGTCAGCGAGCTTAACGCGCCCCGTCTTCCACGGAGTGAGTCCGGCGGCAATGGCTCGTCGGCTGATCTCCTGCTCGAAGCCGCTGCCCTTGACGCTATCTGGATCTCCGGGGATCGAGCCGACTGCTTCGAAGAGCCCAGCGGTCATCTCGACGATGGCGCTGAAGTCGAACACACGCTGGTCGTCGCTGGCGAGGATGAGACGAAAGGGCGAGCGGTTCCATAGATCGATGTCGCGGAGGTCGTCGCTTGAGTAAGTGAGCGCCTCGAAGGCATCCTTGACGATCGTCAAGGCCGAGGGGTGATCGATGGTTTCGTCGAGGAACCGCTGCCACCAGGCGATGACGTAGTCCGCCACGTTCTTGCAAACACCGTCGTAGTGGTAGCCGACGCTGACGCCGTAGTACCCAACGTTGAACATCTGGTGGGCAAGCCGAGGCTCGTTCCGCAGGCCCTTGAGCATGTGGGTGCACAACCCAAACAGCGATGCCAGGAGGGCGTCGGGCGTTGCGCCGATCGCGTCCCGCATCGCGTCCTCAAATCGCACGAGCACCTCGCGCGAGTGGTCAAGGACGAACGGGGCCGGCATGTGATTCGGCGGCCCGTCGAACCGGACGCGGGCGAAGTCCACGAGCTTCTCCGCCGGCTCGCGCAGCGCATTGGACACGAGGCCCCAAGCGGCAAATGGCATAGGGCTGCTCGGTCCGGGTTCCGGGAAGGTGTCAACGTCGACCGCCGCTCCGTGCGAGCTCGACAGCGTGCCGGAAGCGGCGACCCGCGCGTCATACGCCACCATCTTCGCCTGCACGTCGTCAGTTGCGATGGCGCGCAGATCACCGTCAATAACACGAAGTACCGCGCCCTTGCCGATCCGCCGGAATGCCGATGTTGCGTGGTTGAATTCGTACGCCAGGTACTCGAGGGCGCGAGCGTCGACCACATCCTGATCCGTCAGTTTCCGAGGCACGACCATGCGCCCGTCGCTCGCGTCGATCACGTTGAAGTCGCCTTCCAAGCCAGGAAGGCCGTGCTTCAACACAGCGAGTGTCAGCACGCGCCGGTAGAGGGTCACTGTCCAGGGTCGGCTATCTCCGAGAGGCTCTGGCGGGAGGCGGCGGGTCAGGTGAAGCCAGTACATGCGGCTGTGCCGTGATGCGATCTCCTTCATCGCATCTTCCAGGCGCTCGAGGTAGCCGCGCATCGCGGCGGCAGCCTCCGCGCCCTCCAGACCGGTGCCGATGCGTTCGAGTATGTCGCTGTGGAGCGGCGCGGTCGGTGCGACGATGCGCTCGGATCGATCCTGGAGGCTGGTCTCGATCTCGGCCATGCGGGCGGTGACCAGATCAGGGCCAACGGCTGGCACAGCGCCGTGTGCAGACGACATTGGCAGGGTGTAGCACGTGGCCCGTTGTGAAGCGTCCGGCGGACGCAAGCGGCGGTACCCTGCCCGCATGACCCGAGTTTCGGCCAACGTTTCGGCCAACGCACGGGATTTCGCCTCCGCGAGCATCAACGCCCAAACGCGGAAGGCCCCGCTGAGCGGGGCCTTCCAGGATGGGCGCGGCGGGTTTCGAACCTGCGACCTCTCGCGTGTGAAGCGAGCGCTCTCCCACTGAGCTACGCGCCCTCAGAGCTGGGTCAGTTTAGCTGGAGGGCGGGATTCGGGGCTTGTCGGGGGCGGAGGGCCGGTTTGCGGCGGGTTCGTGGGCCGTGGCGGTGGTGGTACGTCAACCGGCGTATGGCGTTCGCGGGCCGTGGGACCGCAGAATGCCGTTCGTCGGCGCTCGTCCCCACGGTGGGCGTCGGCGGGAGATCAGACCGCAAGGGGAAGGACCGTCGTGGAGCTTGAAGGGAAGATCGCCGTCGTCACCGGCGCGGCGCAGGGGAACGGGCGGGCGATCGCGGAGCTGCTGGCTCGCGAGGGCGCGCAGGTCGTGCTGGGCGACATCGACGAGCCGACGCTCGCCGAGGCGGTCGGCGCGATCGAGGCCGCGGGCGGCCGGGCGACCGGGGTCCGCTGCGACGTCACCGACGCCGCCGACGTCGACGCGCTGATCGCCGCCGCGGAGGACCTCGGCGGCCCGCACGTCGTCGTCGCGCAGGCCGGCGGGTTGTTCGGCGCCACGATCGAGGGCACCACGCCCGAGGTCTGGGACAGGATCATGGCCATCGACGTCAAGGGCACGTTCTTGACGGTCCGCGCCGCGCTGCCGCGCATGCGCCGCCTCGGCGGCGGCGCGATCGTGACGATGTCCGGCACCTTCGCCCACTGGGCCGAGCACGGCGTCGCCGCGCACTGCGCCGCCAAGGGCGCGATCCTCTCGTTCACGCGCGCCGCCGCGATCGAGGCCGCGCCCGACGGGATCCGCGTCAACGCGATCGCGCCCGGCTACGTCGCCACGCCGATGGTGGAGAGCTTCTACGCCGAGGCCGCCGACGGCGCCGAGCTGCGCGCCCGCGTCGAGCGCTGGCACGCGCTGGGCCGCATCGCCACGCCGCAGGAGATCGCCGAGATGGCGCTCTTCCTCGCCTCCGACCGCTCGTCGTTCTGCACGGGGCAGACCTACGTCGTCGACGGCGGGATGATCGCGGGCGTCAACACGCGCGAGGCGCCGCTGGAGCGGGGCGTCTAGCGATGGCCGTGACGCTGGGCCGCTTCGACAACATCGACGTGTTCTGCGTCGACGTCGAGAAGATGGCCGACTTCTACCACGGCACGCTCGGCCTGCCGTACCTGTTCGAGCGCGAGCCGGGCTGGTTCGCCGTCCAGGCCGGCGACGTCACGTTGTACTTCTTCCCCGGCCAGGGCGAGCACCCGCGCCTCTACGGGGACGACAGCGACGACAGCCCTCCGGGCTTCGAGTCGTTCTCGTTCGCCGTCGAGGACCTCGACGCGGCGATCGCCGAGCTGGACGGCCACGTCGAGTGGACCGGCGACGGGATCCGCGACTGGCACCATCCGAGCGGCACGTGGTACCGCTTCCGGTCCTTTTACGATCCGGAGCGCAACAAGATCTACATCACCGAGCCGCACAAGGTGGGCTAGGCGCCGTGCCCTACGACCACGTCCAGGTCTCGGGCTCGGCCTTCGAGCGGGGCCGCGCCTACGGGGCCGCGGCCCGCGCGCGGGTCCAGCGCTCGCTGGAGGGCTACGAGCGCGCCTTCGCCGCCCACGCGGGCTGGAGCTGGGCGCGGGCGCGCACGGCGGCCGAGCGCTACCTGCCCGCGCTGACGACCCACGCGCCCGGCTGCCTGGACGAGATGGCCGGGATCGCCGCGGGCGCCGGCGTCGAGCCCGAGGACATCGTCACGCTCAACGCGCGCACCGAGGTCATGGCCGCCGCCTGGGTCCGCGAGGGCCTGGCCGCCCGCGCGACCGACGGCTGCTCGGGCCTGGCGCTGCTGCCGTCGCGCACCGCGTCCGGCCACACGCTCGTCGGCCAGAACTGGGACTGGCTGGTGCACGTGACCGACACGGTGGTCGTGCTCGAGGCCCGGCAGGACGGCGACGCCCCCAACTACGTGACGGCCGTCGAGGCGGGCCTGCTGGCCAAGACCGGGATGAACGCCCACGGCCTCGGCCTGTGCACCAACTTCCTCTTGACGCCCGGCGACGACGGGGCGCCGGGCGTCCCCTACCACGTGACGCTGCGCCTGCTGCTGGACTGCGCGAGCGTCGCGGAGGCCCGCGCGCTGCTGGACGAGCTGCCGCGCTCCTCCTCGGCCAACTACCTGCTCGCCGACCCGCACGACGGCGGCCACGCCGTCGACGTCGAGGCGATCCCCGGCGGTCCCGAGGGCCTGCACGACCTCGCGCCGGTCGACGGCTTCGTCGGCCACACCAACCACTTCCGCGCCGCGGCGGTGACCGGCCTGGACGCGGGCGGCTCGCTGATGCCGTCCAGCCCGCTGCGCCTCCGGCGCCTGACGACGCTCGTCGGCGCCCACGAGGGCCCGGTCGACGAGGACGTCGTCCGCGCCGCGTTCGCCGACCACGACAACTTCCCCAACGCCGTGTGCTGCCACCCGGACCCGGACCTCGACGAGGCCGACCGGGACGTCACGGCGGTCTCGATCCTGATGGACCTCGACGAGCGCCGGGTCTCGCTCGCCGACGGGAACCCCTGCACGACGCCGTACCGGACGCTCGACTACTCGGGCCTCCTGTCTATCTGAGGAGAACCTGCCATGAGTGGCTCCCCGCGCCCGTTCACGCGGCGCACCGCCCTGAAGACCACCTTCGCGGCCGGCCTCGGCCTGGCCGCCGGCGGCCTCGCGGCCTGCGGCTCGTCCGGCGGCGGCGCCGCCGGCGCGGCCTCCGGCGCCGCGCCGAAGGTCAAGCCGGTCGCCGACGGCGACCTGACCTGGTTCACCTGGGAGGGCTACGTCGACCCCAAGGTCGTCAAGGCCTTCGAGAAGGAGCACGGCGTCAAGGTCAAGCTGACGTTCTTCGACTCCGACGACCTGATGGTCCAGAAGCTGGCCACCGGCCTGCCCTACGACCTCATCACCACCAACTCGGCCTACAACAAGCGGTTGATCGCCGGCGGCCTGGTGCAGCCGTTCGACTTCGCCCAGCTCAAGAACAGCGGCGAGATCGTCAGCTACTTCCAGGCGCCGCCCTACGACAGGGCCGAGCACCGCTACTCGATCCCCTACGGCTACGGCCCGGCGGGCATCCTCTACCGCAGCGACAAGGTCACCAGCGCGGCCGGGTCGTGGAGCGACCTGTGGAACGCGCCCGAGGCCAAGGGCAAGATCTACGTCATCGGCCAGGTCGACGAGACGATCGGCCTGAGCCTGATCCGCAACGGCGACTCGGTCGTCTCCGGCGACGGCGGGCAGGTCACCAAGGCCGTCGACGAGCTGCTCAAGCTCAAGCCGAGCCTCGGCGGGATCTCGGCCGACATCGAGGGCGACATCGGCGGCGGCAACTCCTGGATGTCGCACGCGTGGACCGGCTCGGCCTTCCGCGCCATCCAGGCCTCCAAGCAGCCCGAGAACCTCAAGTTCGAGTTCCCGAAGGAGGGCATCTGCATGGGCTGCGACACGCTGTCGATCGGCGCCAAGGCCAAGAGCCCGGGGACCGCGCTGCTGTTCATGGACTGGATCCTCAAGCCCGAGAACTCCTCCAAGAACGTCACCTACACCGGCTACCCCAACGGCACGACCAGCGGCGACCAGGCCTACGGCGACCTGATCAAGGACTACCCCTTCCTCGACCTCGGCGCCGACGTCCTGGCCAACGCCAAGTGGAAGGAGTCGGCGACCGGCGCGCGGCTGTCGCTGTGGAACCAGCAGTGGTCGCGCTTCAAGGCCTGAGCCGGACGCCGTGGAGCGCTTCACCCGCATCTGGAACGCCCTGCTGACCCCGGGAGCCCTCGTGCTCCTGGGGCTGTTCCTGGTGCCCTTGGCCCTGGTGGTGGTGTTCTCGTTCGGGACGGTCGACATCCTCGGCCGTCCCGTCCTGGGCTTCACCACCGACAACTACAGCCAGGTCTTCCAGTCCTACAACCTGCCCGCGGTCTGGCGGACGGTCCTGTTCAGCCTCGCCACGACGGCGATCTGCGTCGCGCTCGCCTACCCGGTCGCCTACTACTGCGTGCGCTTCGCCGGGCGCCTGGGCCCGGTCATCATCGTCGCCGTCGTCGCGCCCTGGCTGGTGGACTACCTCGTCCGCATCTACGCCTGGCGCACGCTGCTCAGCGACGGCGGCATCATCAACAACCTGCTCGGCGACGTCGGCCTCGGCCAGGTCCACGTCCTCGGCACCTCGTGGGCGGTGATCCTCGGCCTCGTCTACGGCTACCTGCCGCTGATGATCCTGCCGCTGTACGCGACGCTCGGCACGTTCGACTTCCGCCTCGTCGAGGCGGGCAAGGACCTCTACGGCACGCCGCGCGCGGTGTTCGCGCACGTGACGCTGCCCGCGTCGCGGCCCGGGATCGTCGGCGGCTGCCTGCTGGTCTTCCTGCCGGTCCTCGGCGACTTCGCCACCGCGCAGTTCCTCGGCGGCCCGAACACGACCATGGCGGGGAACCTGATCGCCTCGCAGTTCACCGAGGCGGGCGCGCAGACCGTCGGCGCGGCGTTCGCGGTGGTGTTGATCGTCCTGCTGGTGGCGACGCTCGCGCTCACGTTCGGCCTCGCGCGCCGCGGGCTGGCCGCGGCGGCGACCGCGGGGGCGGCGGCATGAGGGAGCGTCCGCGCGTCCTGCGCCTCGTCACCGCGCTGGTGATGGCCTTCCTGCTGCTGCCGGTCGTCGTCGTGGCGGTGTTCTCGCTCAACGGCGAGCGCTCGCTGGTGCGCATGGGCGCGCTCGACACGCGCTGGTACCGCACGCTGGCCCACGACGGCGACGTGCTCTCGTCGTTGGCCTACAGCTTGGAGATCGCGGTCGCCACCGCCGTCATCTCGACCGCGCTGGGCACCGCGCTGGCGATCGGCCTGCGCCGCGCCTCGCGCGTGCCCGCCCGCACGACCGACGCGGCGATCCTGCTGCGGCTCGTCGCGCCCGAGACCGCCACCGCGGTCGCGCTGCTGCTGCTCTTCACCCAGCTCTCGATCCCGCTGTCGACCGGCACGCTGCTGGCCGCGCACGTCGCGCTGACGCTCGCGTTCGTCGCGGTGCTCGTCCGCAGCCGCCTGGCCAACCTCGACGGGCAGCTGGAGGAGGCGGCGCTGGACCTGGGCGCCACGCCGCTGCAGGCGATCCGGCTGGTGATCCTGCCGCTCGTCGCGCCGGCCATCGCCGCCGGGGCGCTGCTCTCGTTCGTGTTGTCCTTCGACAACTTCATCACGTCCTTCTTCGCCACCGGGATCGGCACCCAGCCGCTGCCGGTGCGGATCTACTCGATGCTGCGCGTCGGCGTCACACCGGAGGTCAACGCCATCGGCGTTCTCATGCTCGCCATCGTCACGCTCGTGCTCGGGGGCTCGTGGGCCGTCGGCCGGGCCGTCTCCAAGCGCCGGGGGGTGAGGATCTAGATGGACGTCGCGCTCACCTTCGACTTCGACGCGGAGGAGGTCTGGATCTCCTCCAACCCGGCCAACGCCCACCGTCCCGGCGTCCTCTCGCAGGGCACCTACGACGCCCGCGTCGCGGTCCCGCTGCTGCTCGACCTGCTGGCCCGCCACGAGGCGCGCGCCACGTTCTTCGTCCCCGGCAAGGTCGCCGAGCGCTATCCCGAGCGGGTGCGCGAGATCCTCGCCGGCGGCCACGAGGTCGGCCTGCACGGCTACACCCACACCTCGCCGGCCGACCTGACCGCCGCCGAGGAGGAGGCCGAGCTGGTCCGCTCGCGCGCGGTCCTGGAGGGCCTCGGCGCGACGATCTCCGGCTATCGCTCGCCGTCCTGGGACTTCAGCCCGGCGACCCTGGAGCTGCTCCAACGCCATGGCATCGCCTACTCGTCCAACCTGATGGACGACATCAAGCCCTACCGGCACGCGGGCTCCGGCCTCGTGGAGCTGCCCGTGCAGTGGCTGCTGGACGACGCGCCGCACTTCTGGTTCAGCGACGAGTCGTTCGTCAAGCGGATCGCGCCCGCGGCCGAGGTCCGCGCGATCTGGGAGGAGGAGTTCCACGGGATGCGCCGCCTGGGCGGGACCTACATCTTGACCATGCACCCGCAGTTCATCGGGCGGCCCGGCCGCCTGGCGATGCTCGACGCCTTCGTGGCGTTCCTGCGCTCGCACGACGACGTGACGATCGCGCCCTGTGCCGAGATCGCCGCACGCTGCGCCGATAGCCTGGTCGAGCCGTGACCCCACAGTACGAGCCGATGTCGATCGTCCCCGGCGAGGTCGTGCTGCCCAGCGCCCAGGTCGACGAGGCCGGCCGGATCCGCGAGGTCAACGACGGCCGCGGCCGCCGGCTGCTGGACGCCTACCCCGCGCTCGTCGAGTACGCGCGGGCGCTGCTGGCGCTGGAGCTCGGCAGCGCGCGGTTCGTGTGGGCCGACGAGGAGGCGACGCCGACCGCCTGGTACGCCGTCCACGTCCAACGGCTGCCGCGCCCGGTCGACCAGCCGGCGACCGCGCTGGTCGAGTTGGTGGCCATCGAGGCGCCCTACGGCCTGACGCTGCGCGAGCTGGACGTGCTGACGCTCGTCGCCGGCGGCCTCAACAACCCCGAGGTCGGCGCGCACCTGCGCACCAGCCCGCGCACGGTCTCCAAGCACGTCGAGCACATCCTGGAGAAGCTCGGCCAGGCCACCCGCGCCGGCGTGGCGTCGATCGCCATCCAGCACGGGATCCTCCGGCTGCCGGTGCCCGGCGGCGGGCGCAGCGTCGACGGCCTCGTCGTCGGCGCGCTGGACCAGCACGTCCGCCGCGGCTTCGACGTGCCCAGCCGCCATCGCAAGCCGCCGCCGCTGCCGCGCTCGCGGCCGCGCCCGTACCTGATCGGCTCGGCGTTCCCGCTCGGCGGCCCGTCGCGCGGCGAGGGGCTGGAGATGACCAACGCCTCGCGGATGGCGATCGCCGAGATCAACGCGCGCGGCGGCATCGCCGGGCGGCCGATCGAGCAGGTCGTCGTCGACGTCGAGATCACCGAGGCCGGCGGCCCCACCGCGGCGCTGCAGCGGCTGATCGACCTGGAGGTCGACGCGATCACGGCGGGCTACGACTTCGAGGAGGGGACCGCGACCTACGAGCGCATCGGCGCCTACGGCTGCCCGGTCCTCAACACGATGACCTCGGAGGTCGTGGCGCAGATGGTCTCCCACGAGCCCGACCGCTTCGGCAACGTCTTCCAGGCGGTCCCGACCGAGATCCACTACGGCAGCGGGTTCGTGCGCACGCTGGACGAGCTGGAGCGGCGCGGCTGGACGCCGCGCAACCGGCGCGTCGTGCTGATCGAGACCGCGATCCAGGGCGGGCGCGCGTCGTCGCCGGAGACGCTGGACGCGGCCGAGCGCTCGGGGTGGACGGTCGACGCGATCGTCACGGTCCCGACCTACGAGGTCGACTGGGCCAGCGCGCTGGCCCAGATCCGCGCCACCGAGCCCGCCGCCGTGCTGTTGTTGCACTTCGTGCCGCTGGAGGCCGCGCGCTTCCAGCTGGAGTTCCTGGCCGAGCCGACCGACACCCTCATCTACGGCGTCTACGCGCCCTCGGCCGCCGAGTACCTGCCCTTGGTCGGCGACGCCGCCGAGGGCATGCTGTGGGCGACGGTCAGCGGCTCCTACGACGATCGCTTCGGCCGCGCGTTCGCCACGCAGTACGCCGACACCTACGGGTCGCCGCCGGGCCGGTCGGTCGCGGGGCTGTCCTATGACCAGGTCCACCTGCTGACGCAGGCGTGGGCGCGCGTCGGCAACCCGCGCGCGTTCGACGACGTCGCGCGCGAGCTGCGCCGGATCGTGCACCGCGGCGTCAACGGCTCCTACTTCCTCGGCCACGAGCGCCAGTGCGCGCTGGCCTATCCCGACGAGACGCCCGACCCGACGCTCGGCCAGGCGCAGCTCGTCTTCCAGATCCAGGACGGCCGCCAGCGGATCCTCGCGCCGCGGCCGTACGCCGACGCGCAGTTCCGCGTGCCGCCGTGGTTCGGCGCGCGCGAGGCCAGGAGCGACCGATGAGCGACGACACGACGCCGCCCGCCGTCCTGCGCGGCGTGACCAAGCGCTACGGCGACGCCGTGGCGGTCGACGGCCTGGACCTGGAGATCGGTCGCGGCGAGTTCCTGTCGTTGTTGGGGCCGTCGGGCTGCGGCAAGACGACGACGCTGCGGATGCTCGCGGGCTTCGAGGTCCCCGACGCGGGCACGATCCTGCTCGACGGCCGGGACGTGACGTCCGTGCCGCCCTACCGGCGCAACGTCAACACCGTGTTCCAGTCCTACGCGTTGTTCGAGCACCTGAGCGTGGCCGACAACATCGCCTTCGGGTTGAAGCGCTCGAAGGTCGGCCGGGCCGAGATCCGGCGGCGGGTGGGGGAGATGCTCGAGCTGGTGCAGCTCGCGCCGCGGGCCGAGAGCCGGCCGTCGCAGCTCTCGGGCGGCCAGCAGCAGCGCGTCGCGCTGGCCCGCGCGCTGGTCAACCGGCCCGCGCTGCTGCTGCTGGACGAGCCCTTGGGCGCGCTGGACCTCAAGCTGCGGCGCGAGATGCAGATCGAGTTGAAGGCCATCCAGCGGGAGCTGGGCATCACGTTCGTGTTCGTCACGCACGACCAGGAGGAGGCGCTCAGCATGTCGGACCGGATCGGCGTGATGAGCGACGGGCGGCTGCGGCAGCTCGGCACGTCGGCCGAGATCTACCGGCACCCGGCCAACGCGTTCGTGGCGGGCTTCATCGGCACGTCGAACCTGATGCCCGCCGAGGTCTCCGGGGCCGACCTGCGCGTGGCCGGGCGGCTGTCGGTCCCGCTGCCGGGCGGCCGCGGCGGGGCGTTCGCCGACGGCGCGCATGTGCTCGCGTCGGTGCGGCCGGAGCGGCTGCGGGTCGTGGTCCCGGGCGGCGAGGACGGCGACGGCGCCGCGCGCCTGGGCGCCGACGTGGTCGACGTCGTGTACCTGGGCGCGACCACCAACGTCCTGCTGGACGCCGGCGCGGGGATCCGGCTGATCGCGACCACGCTCGGGGACGGCGGCGCGCCGATCGCGCGCGGCGGCCGGGTCGACGTCGTCTGGGATCCCGCGGACACGCTCGTGCTGGAGGCCGCGTAGGCGGCATCCGCGCGCGTGGACGTTTCGCGTCAGCGTGCCGCCGGCGCCGTGCCGGCGGGCGGATCGTGTCCTAACGTGCACGCCATGTCGAAGGCGCAGTTCAGCAAGGAGAGCGACGGCGAGGGGCGGTTCGTCCGCCAGGAGAGCCGGTTCCGTGAGTCCGTCATGGAGCGTCCGCCGGCGGGCCGCTACCACCTGTACGTGTCGCTGGCCTGCCCGTGGGCGTCGCGGACGGTGATCGTCCGCCAGCTCAAGGGCCTGGAGGACCTGCTGCCGATGACGGTCGTCGACCCGATCCGCGACGAGCGCGGCTGGCGCTTCGACCCCGACCGGCCCGATCCCGTCAACGGCTTCGCCTACCTCAAGCAGGCCTACGAGCTGACCGATCCGGACTTCGCGGACCGCGTGACGGTCCCGGTGCTGTTCGACGTCGAGGCCAACCGGATCGTCAACAACGAGTCGGCCGAGATCGTCCGGATGCTCAACGCGTGGTCGGAGGTCGGCCCCGACCTCTACCCGGAGGACCTGCGCGTCGCCATCGACGAGGTCAACGACCGCGTCTACCACTCGGTCAACAACGGCGTCTACCGCGCCGGCTTCGCGACCAGCCAGGAGGCCTACGAGGAGGCCTTCGACGAGCTGTTCGCGACGCTGGACTGGCTCGACGACCGCCTGGCGACCAACCGCTACCTGCTGGGCGACGAGATCACCGAGGCCGATTGGCGCCTGTTCGTGACGCTCGTGCGCTTCGACGCGGTCTACGTCGGCCACTTCAAGTGCAACCTGCGCCGGATCGCCGACTACGAGCACCTCTCCGGCTACCTGCGCGACCTCTACCAGCAGCCGCGCATCGCCGACACGGTCGACTTCGACCACATCAAGCGGCACTACTACCTGACGCATCCGCAGATCAACCCGACGGGGATCGTCCCCAAGGGCCCCGAGCTGGACCTGTGGGCGCCGCACGAGCGCGAGCGCCTGCACCGCACCCGCGCGGCCTGAGCGCGCCGCGCCGGCGGGCGCTCATCCCACCCGAACGTGTGGTCTGTGCGCCGACCGACACAAGATGACGCCCGCGTCAGGAATACTTCGTTCTATGTCCGCTCGTCCCGCTCAGCCCGTCCCGGCCACCACGGCTCCGGGCGGCAACGTCTACGTCGGCCCGTCGCTGTCGTCGTCGCTGCTGAAGTTCGTCGCCGCCCTCGCGACCGCGCAGCGATAGACTCCGTCGCGGACCGTGCTAGGCGGGGAGGTAGCGGTGCCCTGTCGCTCGCAATCCGCTCTAGCGAGGCCGAATCCCCTTTTGAGGGGTGTGGCCATCGGGGCCTGCGCGCCGTGGCGGCGTTGATGGTCCGGGTCCCGCGCGACGACGGCTCGTGAACCAGGTCAGGTCCGGAAGGAAGCAGCCTTAAGCGATCACCGGCGGGCGCAGCGGGAGCTCCCGGTACCGGAGCCGCCCTCCGGCGTGGCGCCCGGGGACCGCATCTCGATGAAGGGTGCACGGTCCACTGACTTGCAACGACGAAGGGCCCGCTCACCGAGCGGGCCCTTCGCGTATCCGTGGATCAGGCGGCGCTGACGGCGGTCACCGACAGCTGCCGCGCGACGCGCATCGAGCAGGCGAACCCGCGCCGGGACACGAAGGCGGTCGTCCTGGTGTTCGGCGGGAAGACGCGCAGCCCGGCGACCTTCTGGGCCCGGCAGCGCGTCGGCGGGAAGTCCGCCGCGTGGGCGACGCGCAGCGTGGCGACCGCGCGGGCGCGGGGCGCCAGCACGACGCGCCGCACCGCGACGCCCGCGGTCCGCTGGGCCGCGGCGCCGACCTGACGGCCGTTGGGGCCGGTCACGAACGAAACGCCCGGGAAGCCGACCATCGCGCAGGACGCCTTGCCGGTGTTGGTGAACGTCAGCAGCTCGAAGGTCGACCCCGCGGCCTGGCCGCCGGGACTGGCGGCGAGCGCGACGTGGAGGTTGCTGGTGCGGCACGTCGGCGTGCGGGTGCTCGTGCGGGTGGCGCCCGCCGTGGGCGCGGCTGCGACCAGGGCGAGCGTGCCGGCGGCGAGGAGGGTGGTGGGGAGAAGTCGCATGGCCTCGACGTTCCCGAACGCCGATCGCGGCAACAGCGAACAGCGCGGGCCGGGTCCGCCGCACGAGGCGGGCCCGGCCCGGGGTGAGCGCGGTCCGGCGCGGCACGCTCAGGTCGCCGCGGGCGCGGCCGTGGCGACGCCCTCCGCGGCGGCCTCGTGGCGCGCCGCCGAGCCCGGGATCAGCAGCGCCAGCAGCGCGCCGAGCCCGAGCACCGCGGCGCCGATCGGCAGCGCGGCCGTCATGCCGTCGACGTAGGCCTGCGGCGACTGGTAGCCACCGTGGGCCGTGAAGACCGACGCCAGGATCGCCACGCCGAGCACGCCGCCCAGCTCGCGGATCGCGTTCGTCGCGCCCGACGCCTGCCCGGCCTCCTCCGGCCGCACGGACCCCAGGACGCTGTTGGCCGCCGGCGCGAAGACCAGCGCCATGCCCGTGCCCGCCAGGACGAACGGCACGATCAGCGCGGAGTAGGCGACCGTCGGGGTGACCACCGTGGCCAGCCAGCCGATCGCGATCGCCTGCAGCGCCAGCCCGCCGGCCATCAGCGGCCGGGCGCCGATCCGGTCGCTCATCAGGCCCGCGACCGGCGCGACGAACATCGGCATGATCGTCCACGGCAGCACGCGCAGCCCGGACTCCAGCGGCGACAGGCCCTGCGTCGTCTGGAAGAACTGCGACAGCAGGAAGATCGAGCCGAAGACGCCGAAGAACATGGCCAGCGACGTGCCGTTGGTGGCGCTGAAGGCGCGGGAGCGGAAGAAGCGCATCGGCAGCATCGGCGTCGCGGTGCGCAGCTCCCAGGCGACGAAGGCCGCCAGCAGCGCCGCGCCGGCGCCGATCGAGCCGACGATCGTCGCCGACGTCCAGCCCAGGGCCTCGCCGCGCACGATCCCGTACACGACGCCCAGCAGGCCCACCCCGGCCAGGCCGATGCCCGGGAGGTCGAGCTGCTTGGCGGGTCCGCGCGACTCGGTCAGCAGGCGCGCGCTCAGCGGCACGACGGCCAGGCCGATCGGCACGTTCAGCCAGAAGATCCAGTGCCACGAGATCCCGTCGACGACCGCGCCGCCGACGACCGGGCCGAGCGCGACGCCCAGGCCGCTGATGCCCGACCACGCGCCGAGCGCCAGGCCGCGCTTGGCCGGCGGGACCGCCTCGGAGAGCAGCGTCAGCGTGAGCGGCAGGACGATCGCCGCGCCGACGCCCTGCACCGCGCGGGCGGCGACCAGCGCGCCCGTGGTCGGCGCGAGGGCGGCCGCGGCGCTGGCGGCCGTGAAGAGGCCGACGCCGAGGCCGAACATCCGCCGCCGGCCGAAGCGGTCGCCGAGCGCCGCGCCGGTCAGCAGCAGGACGGCGAACGCCAAGGTGTAGGCGTTGACCGTCCACTCCAGGGACTCCAGCGACGCGCCGAGGTCGACGCGGATCGTCGGCAGCGCGGTGCTGACGACGAGGTTGTCGAGCGTGACCATGAACAGCGCCACGCTGACGATGGCAAACGTCCAGCCGGCGCGCGGGCGCGAGCGGGACGCGGAGGGGGAGAGGGTCATGGGGTCGGCCTCCTGGACCGGGGGTCGGTGCGACGGGAGAGGAAGAGGGAGTGACTGGTCACTCACTCGATGGCGAAAAAGGGGGAGCGGGGAGACATGGGGTCAGAGGGTCAGCAGACGCGCAGGGTCGAGGCCCACTCGCCGTGCTCGTCCTGGGCGCCGATGGCGGCCATGACGTTGAGGAGCATCCCGGTGGCGAAGAACGCGTGGGCGCGCTCCTGGTCCATGCCGGCCTGCTCGCGGGCCAGGTCATACAACTTGGCGAAGAACGTGCGCGAGACCTCGGCGACCTCGGGCATCGACGCCGCGGCCGCGAACTGGTGGATCTGGGTCATCAGGACCGTGCGGTCCTCCAGCAGCTCGCCGTAGGCCTCGCCGATGACCTCCTCGGGCTCCTCGCCGGTGGCCTTGGCCTGGGCGGCGCCCTTGAGGAAGACCTCCTCGATGCGCTGGTTGGAGCGCTCGACGACGGCGAGGACGAGGTCCGTCTTGGTGGGGAACAGCCGGAAGAGGTAGGCCTGGGAGATGCCGGCGGCCTTGGCGACCTCGGTCGTCGGCGTGCCCAGGAAGCCCTTCTCGGCGAACACCGTCATCCCGGCCTCGAGCACGGCCTCGCGCCGCTCCTCGGCGGTCGACAGCGTGCGCTTGGTCTGGGTGGCGGAAGGGGTCATGCAGGTGTGAGTATGCACTCACTCACACCTGGTGTCAAGCGCAGGTGTCGTAGAGCGTCCAGTAGCGGCCGAAGACCGACGCCCGGACCGGCGGGGCGGGCGGCAGCGTCTTGTCCTTGTCGCGCGCGTCGAGGACGAACTGGTCGGCGATCGCGGGCGACGCGGGGACGAAGGCGGAGCCGGTATAGCGGCCGGCCTCCTGCGCGGAGACGATGTCGCGCGGGGGCCGGTCGGTCCACAGCGCGAGCTGCGGGACCGCGCGGCGGTTGGGGACGCTGAGGGTCGGGCAGCGCGCGTGGGGTGCCAGCTCGTGCAGCTCGTCGAGGATCTTGGTCTGCGTGACGAGCGCCGCGCGGGTGGCGTGCAGGCGGCTCACCTGCGAGGGGACGAAGGCGAGCAGCGCGACCGCGGTCAGCGCCGCGCCCGCGATCCACCGGCGGCGCCACGGGTCCGTCCGGCCCAGCTCCAGCCAGCCGAAGACGCCGGCGGCCGCGAAGATCGCCAGGATCGTCGCGGGCAGCAGCAGGTAGCGCGTGAGGATCGACAGGCCCGCGGCCGCCAGCACGCAGAACGCGACGATCGCGATCACGCCCGCCGCCGCGCCGAGCAGCACGCCGCGGCGGTCGCGCAGGCGCCACAGCGACAGCACGCCGCCGATCGCCGCGCCGAGCAGGACGGGCTCGCGGAGGATCTCGCCGAGGCGGCGCGGCAGCGTGCTCGGCACGTGCCGCAGGCCGGTGATCCGGCCCAGGTCGGCGGCGGTGTCGCGGGTGCCGGTGAGCGAGTGGATCGGGTTGCCGGTGATGAGCAGGTCGCTCAAGCACCACAACAACGGCGCGGACACCAACAACGCCACGTGGGTCCGCGTGAGCGCGCCTCCCCGCCACAGCCAGACGCAGTAGGCGAAGGCGAACAGCCACGCCTCGGGACGCAGCAGCCCGGCCAGCGCGATCAGGACCAGCGGCCACGTGCCCGCCCGCGGTCGCCGCGTCTCGATCAGCAGGGCCCCCAACAGGAAGCAGATGTAGGGGATGTCGACGTAGGCGCGCACGCCGTAGGAGAAGACCGGCTCGCGCGTGAGCACGATCGCCGCGGCCAGCACGCCGGTCGGCCCGTTGAACCACGCGCGCCCCAGCTCGAAGGTCAACCACCCCAACACGCCCAGCGCCAGGAACGCCAGCACCTCGAAGACGCCCAGCGAGCCGAGCATGCCGACGACCATCGCCAGCGGATGCGGCGTCGGCGCGAACGGCACGTCGTAGTCCGGCACGCGGCCGTGCAGGAGGTCGTTGCCCCAGACCGTCGCGTAGGCGGTGTCGTAGTTGACGAAGCGCGCCGGGAGCGCGACCAGCCAGACGACGACCGCCAGCGCGATCGGGACGAGGACGTGGGGGGCGAGTCGCCGCTCCATGCGGCGCTGGAAGCTACTGATCGCCGAGCGCGGCCAGGCCGATCAGCATCTCGCGGCCCGCCGCGTAGCCCAGCTCCAGGCCGCGCTCCCAGATCGACTCGTTGGGCGCGTGGATCGGGTCGTCGGGCAGCGTGAAGCCGGTCACGATCGCCGGGATGCCCTTGGCCGCGAAGTCCGCGACGATCGGGATCGAGCCGCCGGAGCGCACGAACGCGGGCGCGTGGCCGGTGGCGCGCTCGATCGCCCGCGCGGCGAGCGCGATCGCCGGCGTGTCCACCGGGAACAGCGAGGGCTGGGCGGTGTGCGAGGAGACCACGTCGAGCACGGCGCCGTCCGGCAGCCCGGCGCGCAGCAGCCGCAGGACCTCGGCGCCCATCGCCGCCGGGTCCTGGCCGGGGGCGAGGCGGATCGAGACCGTCGCGCGCGTGACGGCCGGGATCACCGTGCGGGCGTCGCCGGCGACGACCTGGTCGACGTCCAGCGCGGGCTCGGCGCCGTTGCGCTCGACGTAGTCGGGGCCGGCGCCCGGGTAGGCGGGGCGCGCGCCGGAGGCCTTCAGCGTCTCGTCGCCGTCGGGCAGCCCGGCCCACGACGCGCGCTCGGCGTCGGCGACCGGGGCGATGCCCACGCGCAGCTCGTCGCGCAGCAGGCCGGTCTCCGGATCCGGGAGGACCTGCGCCAGCGCGCCGTGCAGCGCGTGCAGCGAGTTCAGCGCGCTCCCGCCGAAGAGGCCGGAGTGCAGGTCGCGGTCGGCGCCGCGCACGTCGAAGGTCGTCAGCACGACGCCGCGCAGGCCGATCGTGATCGCCGGCAGCTCCGGCGACGCCATGCTCGAGTCGTAGACGATCGCCGCGTCGGCGCCGCGCTCGTCGGCGGCCAGCCAGGCGGCGATCGACTCGCCGCCGGCCTCCTCCTCGCCCTCGATCGCGATCCGGACGTGGACGGGCAGCTCGCCCGCTTCGGCCAGGGCGCAGGCGGCGGCCAGCAGCGGCAGGAAGTTGCCCTTGTCGTCGGCGGCGCCGCGCGCGTAGATGCGCCCGTCGCGGACGGTCGGCTCGAACGGCGGCGTGTCCCAGAGGTCGAGCGGCTCGGCGCCCTGGACGTCGTAGTGGCCGTAGATCAGGATGGTCGGCGCGTCCTCGCGCGACGACGCGCGCAGCTCGCCGACGACCAACGGGTTGCCGCCCGCGATCGGCGTCGCCAGCTCCGCGGTGCCGCCCGCGCGCCGGATCTTGGCGACCGCCCACTCGGCCGCGCGCTCGAGGTCGGCGGGGTCGCCGCCGCCGGTGGAGATGCTGGGGATGCGCAGCCATTCGAACAGCTCGTCGCGGAGGGTGTCGGCCATGGATTGCACCCTAGGGGGTGGCCGCTGCCAACCGGTCTACACTGGTCGACCCGTGTCTGCCGGACCTTCGCTCTACCGCCGCCATCGCCCGCGGACGTTCGCCGACGTCATCGGCCAGGAGCACGTCGTGCGCACGCTCCGCAACGCCATCGAGCGCGGGCAGGTCCATCACGCCTACCTGTTCGTCGGCTCGCGCGGAACGGGCAAGACGTCGATGGCCAAGATGCTCGCCGCGTGCCTGAACTGCGTCAACGGCCCGACGATCGAGCCGTGCGGGCAGTGCGAGTCGTGCGTGGCGATCGCCGCCGCGACGTCGATGGACGTCATCGAGATGGACGCCGCGTCCAACAACTCGGTCGACGACATCCGCGAGCTGCGCGACTCCGTCCAGTACGCGCCGGTCACCGGCCGCTACAAGGTCTACATCCTGGACGAGGCGCACATGCTGTCCTCGGCCGCGTGGAACGCGTTCCTCAAGACGCTGGAGGAGCCGCCGCCGTCCACGGTCTTCGTGCTGGCGACGACCGAGGCCAACAAGGTCATGCCGACGGTCGTCGACCGCTGCCACCGCTTCGACTTCCGCCGGCCGACGGTCGAGCAGCTCGCGACGGTCGTGCAGCGCGTGGCCCAGAAGGAGTCGATCGGGATCGCGCCCGAGGCCGTGGCGCTCGTGGCCCGCAACGCGACCGGCTCCTACCGCGACGCGCTGGGCACGCTGGAGCAGCTGGTCACCTACAGCGGCTCGTCGATCGCCACCGAGGACGTGCTGGCGGTGCTCGGCGTCGCCGACGACGACCTGCTGTTCGGCGCGCTGGACGCGATCGGCGCGCGGGACGCCCGCGCCGCGTGGGGCGTGACCGCGCGGCTGGCCGAGTCCGGCCGCGACGCCGCGCAGTTCCTGAAGGACTTGGAAGCGCACACGCGCGACGTGCTCGTCGTCCAGACGCTCGGCGAGATCCCGCCGCAGCTGCGGATGACCTCCGAGCGCGACGCGCGGCTGGCCGACCAGGCCGCCCGGCTGACCGGCGCGGACTCCGTCCGGTTGCTGGACCTGCTGGCCGCGGGCATGCGGCTGGCCAAGGACGGCGCCGACGCGCAGACGCAGCTGGAGGTCGCGCTGGTGAAGGCGGCCGCGCCGGAGGTCGACCCGTCGACGCGCGCGCTGCTGGCGCGGCTGGAGCGCATGGAGCAGGCGCTGCGCGGCGGCGCGGTGGCGGCGCCCGCGCCCGCGCCCGTCCCGGCGGCCGCGCCGGCGGCGCCGGCGCCGGTGGCCGCGGCGCCGCCCGCGCCGACGTCCGCGCCCGCGCCGGCCGTCGCGGAGCCGCCCGCGCCCGTCCAGCCCGCGCCCACGCCCGCGCCGAGCGAGGCCGCCGCGCCCCCGGCGCCGCCGCCCGCGCCCGCCGCCGCGCCGGAGCCCGAGCCCGTGCCCGCCGCCCCCGCGCCCGTCGCGGTCGCCGAGCAGCCCGCGCCCATGGCCGGGATCGGCTCGCTGGACCTCGGGATGGTCCAGGAGCTGTGGCCCGCGGTGCTGCAGAACGTCGCCGAGACCAACCAGCTGCTGGCCGGCTGCCTGGCCGAGGCGCGGCCGGTCACCGTCGAGGAGCGCGACGTCACGCTCGCGTTCCCGCCCGACGCGTCCTTCCAGAAGCGCAAGGCCGAGGACGCGCCCGCGCGCCAGCTGCTCTCGGGCGCCATCAAGGAGCTGACAGGCGTCGCCCCGCGGCTCATCATGGAGACGCGCGAGGCCGACGAGCTCGGCGCCGAGCCCGAGATCCTCGGCGAGGACGACTTCGTCGCCCGGTTGCGGGCAGAATTCGACGCCGTCGACCACGTCCCAGACGAACCCGAGCAGGAGCAGGCCTGATGCCGCAGCCCAACATCCAGAACATGCTCAAGCAGGCCCAGGAGGTCATGGCCGCGCAGCAGGAGGCCCAGGAGGCGCTCAAGGAGCAGCGCGTCGAGGCCTCGGCGGGCGGCGGCATGGTCAAGGTCGTCGTCACCGGCGACCTCAAGCTCGAGTCGCTGGCGATCGACCCCGACGCGGTCGATCCCGAGGACGTCGAGATGCTCCAGGACCTCGTGCTGGCCGCGACCAACGAGGCGCTGCGCCAGGCCGTCGACCTGCAGGAGAAGGCGATGCAGTCCGCCTCCGGCGCGGGCGGCTTCGACCCGATGTCGGCCTTGGAGGGCCTCGGCCTCGGCGACGCGCTCGGCGGGCTCGGCATGGGCGGCGCGGGCGGTGGCCCGGGCGGCGCCGCGCCGGGCATGAACCGCGCGGCCCGCCGCGCGGCGCAGAAGAAGAACCGGTAGGTGTTCGCACCGCCCGTCCAGCGCCTGGTCACCGAGCTGGGCAAGCTGCCCGGCATCGGGCAGCGCACGGCGCAGCGGCTGGCGTTCCACATCCTGCGCGTGGATCCGGAGGACGCCAACGCGCTGGCGGCGGCGATCCGCGAGGTCAAGGAGAAGATCCGCCCCTGCGCGATCTGCTTCAACCTGGCCGACGAGGAGACCTGCCGGATCTGCCAGGACGAGCGGCGCGACGGCGGGATCATCTGCGTCGTCGAGGAGCCCAGCGACGTCATCCCGATCGAGCGCACACACGAGTTCCGCGGCCGCTACCACGTGCTCGGCGGCGCGCTGAGCCCGATCGACGGCGTCGACCCCGAGGATCTCAAGATCCCGCAGCTCTACGCGCGGGTCACCGGCGGCGAGGTCCGCGAGGTCGTCATCGCCACCAACCCGACGACGACCGGCGAGGCGACCGCGCACCACATCGCCGCGGCGCTGCGCGAGCGCGCGCCCGACGTCGCCGTCACGCGCCTGGCCTCCGGCCTCCCGGTCGGCGGCGACCTGGAGTACGCCGACGAGGTCACGCTCGGCCGGGCGTTCGCCGGCCGCCGTGAGATCGCCTGAGCGGTCGTTCGCGAACTAGGGTCCGCACATGGCTGCCGACCTCGACGTCGCGTTCACCACGATCGACACGCGCAACAGCGAGCGCTTCCAATCGCTGCGCCGCGAGCTGGGCGTCTCCAGCTTCGGGATGAACGTCATCACGCTCGCGCCGCGCCAGCGCGGGCGGATCCACGCGCACGAGCGCCAGGAGGAGGTGTTCGTCGTCCTGGAGGGCGAGCTGACGATCGCCATCGAGGGCGAGGAGCACGCGGTCGCCAAGCACGGCGCGGTGCGCGTCGCGCCGTCGGTGCGCCGTCAGCTCGTCAACCGCGGGTCGTCGACGCTGATCCTGCTCGCGCTCGGCGCCGAGGGCGACCACGTCGGCCGCGACGGCCGCGCGTGGGAGGCGTGGGACGAGGACGGCGAGGGCCGCGCGCCGCAGGAGGTCCCGCTGCCCTCCGACCTGCCGGTCTAGGGCGCGCCCGGCCGCTCCAGCACGCGCGCGAGGTCGCGCAGCGCGCGCGACACGCGGATGCGGATCGCGCCCGCGGTCGTCCCGTAGAGCTGGCCGATGTCGACATAGGGTCGATGCTCGACGACGCGCATCACGAGGATGCGCCGCGTCTCGTCGGGCAGCTGGGTCAGCGCGCGGTCGAGGACGGGGCGGAAGCGCTCGACGTCGGTGAGCTGCTCGACGCGCTCGTACTCCGCCTCGCCGAGGTCGGCGGCGACGAGCACCAGCCGCGCGAGGTGCTGGGCCTCGGCGAGGCGGCGCTCGCGCCAGCGGTAGAGCTGGTGGCGGGCGATCGTCCACATCCACGCGCGGCCCTCGTCCTCAGTGCTGCCGCGGAAGCCGTCGAGGCTCATGTACATCTGGACGAACGTCTCGGCGGCCAGGTCGCAGGCGGCCTCCACGTCGTGCGTCCGATGCGCCAGATACCGGACGACCGTGCGGTGGTAGGCGATGTACACGTCGTCGAAGCGCGACGGGTCCTTGCGCGCCTGGACGAAGAGGCCACGTCCCATCCCCGTGGCGATCCTCTCACAACCGCCTGGAGTGAAACAGTGCTTCAGCTCGCGTCCCTATTGCTGGGAGTTCAACGCTAGGGAGCCCTACTCGATGATCCTGTCACCGCGCTCGACACACCTGCTGTCGGTGCTCAAGGACCCGGTCCGCCTGACGATCCTGATGCAGTTGGAACGGCGGCCGCGATCGGCCGCGGAGCTGGCACGCGACCTGGACATGCCCTATGACAAGGTCAGCTGGGCGGTCCGCGCGCTCGCGCGGGGCGGCCTCGCGGAGCTTCGGAGTGCCGAACCGGGACCGAGCGGTCAGACGATCCAGAAGGTATACGGGACCCGTCATTCGGGATGGGCGCAGCTGCCGCCGATCCTGGACGCGATCGCGGCCTCGGCGCCGGACGAGGCACGCTAGCCGGGCGTGTCGCCCGCGCCCAGGCGGCCGGGCGCCGTGGCCGGCGGCAGCGCGCGCGGGATCCCCGGCGTGCGCGGCGGCGCGAGGCGGCGTCGCCCGAGCAGCAGGCGGACGTTGCGCGCGGCCGGCGGGCCGGCGGCGTGGACCGGGCGGCCGCCCTGCGGGTCCAGGAACGCGAGGTCGCGCGCGACGCCCGCCAGCGAGCCCTCGTCGTTGGGCCGGCCGGTGTGGTCGTTCATCCAGGTCTCGACGACCAGGCCGCCGCCGCGGGTCTCGGCCACGTGCAGCGTCCGCCACTGCTGCGGCCAGTCGACGACCGAGCAGGTCGTGATCTCCCAGTACCCGCCCGCGCGCGTGCGGCGCGGGGCGATCGCGTTGCGGTGCGTGTGGCCGGCCAGGACGGCGAGCACGCGCGGGTCGGCGTCCAGGACGTCGCGGATCGACGCGCCGCCCGCGGTCTGGTCGAGCGGCTGGTGGACGGCGACGAGCACCGCGCGGTCGCCCGCGGCGGCCAGCGCGCGGCGCAGGAAGTCGAGCGTCTCGGGCACGGCGAGGCCGCCCGCGCCCGCGTCGCGGCGCACGACGTCGAGGACGACGACGAGCACGCGGTCGCCGACCGCGACGGTCCGGTCCAGCCGTCCGGACGCGCCGTTGCCGCCGCCGAGGCGCGCGAGGACGTCGGCGGCGCCGAGCTGCGTGCGGTCGGGGTCGCGCGGGACCGTGATCGCGGCGCCGGCGGGCCCGGCGGCCAGGAGCGCGTCGATCTGCTCGCGCGTGGGCGCCGCGTCGACCAGCGACCGCAGCAGCGCGTCGGACGGCGTCACCAGCAGGCGGTCGCCGGTGGCGGCGGCGCGGGTCGCGGCGGTCGGCGCGACCTCGCCGGCGACCAAGATGTCGTGGTTGCCCAGCACGGCGTGCCACGGCGCCTTCAGGCCCGGGCTGCGCAGCGGCGCGACCGCCCGCGCCAGCAGCCCCGGGTGGCGCGGGGCGTCGACGTCGGGCCGGTAGTAGAACGGGTCGGGGATCGTCGCCTCCTGGACGCCGCGGTAGCCGGGCGCGCCCGAGTCCGGCCGCACGACCGCGCCGTCCAGCAGCGCGATCGACCACGCCAGCTCGTTGCGCTGGGCCGAGTCGGCGAGGTCGCCGGTGACCAGGACCGCGTCGGCCCCGGCGTCGTTGACGGCCTCGACCGTCGCGGCGACGACGTGCGCGGTCAGCGTCTCGTGCCAGCGGAAGACCGAGCCCAGCCGCGGGCCGAGGCGGTCCAGGAACGCGACGCGCCCGGGCGACTGGGCGTCGCGGACGTGCAGGTCGCTCATCTGGGCGATCGTCGCCAGCGTGGCGCCGGTGGCCGCGCGCGGCGCGAGCTCGGTGCGGTCGCGCAGCGGCAGGCCGGGGCCGGGGGAGAGGAGCCCGTCGCCGTCCGGGTCGACGAGCGTGCGCCGCAGCGTCGACCCGGGCGGGTCCTGGGACCCGCAGCCGGCCGCCAGCGCGGCGGCGGCCGCCGCGGCGAGCAGCAGCTCGCGGCGCGTGGTGCGGGTGCGGCGCTCGGGCGTCACGCCTCCTCCCGCAGGCCGGCGACCACGGGCTCGCGCGCCAGGCGCCGGCCGGTCAGCGCCGCGGCGAGCCACGCGAGCACGACCAGTCCGCCGGCGACCGCGGCGATCTGGCCGGGCCCCGCGCCCAGCGGCAGGTCCGCGTAGCCCGCCGTGCCGCGCGCGACCAGCGGCGCCAGGAGGAACGCCTCCAGCGCGACGGCCACGAGCGCGGCGGGCAGCGCGACCGCCAGCGCGGCGCCGCGCAGCAGCCGGCGCAGCGCGCGGCCGTCGGCCCCGGCGGCGCGCAGCGTGGCGACCGCGCCGCGGCGCTCGCGGGCCGTGAGCGCCAGCGCGCTGACCAGCGCGTGCAGGCAGACGAGCGCGACGCTGATCGCCACGACGCGCAGCAGGCTCGCGAGGACGTCCAGGAACGCGCCGCTGTCGCCGGTGGCGCCGCGGACCGCGTCGGCGTGCGCGCCCAGGGCGGCCAGCCCGCGCGCGATCCGCGCCCGGTCGGCGCCGGGCGCCAGGCGCAGGACCATCGGCCCGTCCAGCGCGACGCCCGCCGCCCGCAGCCGCTGCGGCGCGACGAACGCGACGCGGCCCTCGTCCTGCAGCGCGCGCACGACGCCGACGACCCGGAAGCGGACCTCGCGGGGCGCCAACGGCTGGATCGCCAGCGTCGAGCCGGGCCGCAGGCCGAGCGCGTCGGCCAGCCCCTGCCCGACCTCGGCCTCGCCCGGGCCGCGCGCCCGCCGCCCGGACGCCAGCGGCGGCGCCTCGAACTCGGTGTGGTCGCCGCTGGAGTAGGCAATCACCTTGAGTGGCGTCCCCAGCGCGGAGGCGCCGACCGCGTCGGCCGAGTAGCGCACCGCAGCCGCCCGCACGCCCGGGATCGCCTCGACCGCCGCGCGGTCGGAGGCCGGCAGCCGCGTGGTCAGCTGGTAGCGCTTGCCGAGCGTCGCGGGGTCGTCGCGCAACCGCTGCAGCAGCGACGAGAGCGCGAGCAGCAGCAGGACGACGCTCGCCGCCGCGCCCAGCACCGCGACGACCGAGGCGAAGCGCACGCGCCGCGCGGCGACGAGCCGGGCGCCGAGCGCGGCGAGGCCGCCGCGGAACGCCGTGCCGCGGCGCGCGGGTCGCGCGCTCGTCACGTCCCCGCCGCGCAGCAGCGCCGCCGGCGGCCGCCGCGCCGCCCACCACGCGGGCCACGCCGACGTCAGCGCCACCAGCGCGACCGTCGCCGCCCACAACACCACCAACAACCCCGCGGTCGTCCCCCAGGACGGCGCCAGCTCGTTCAGCGACTCCAGCACGCGCGCGGTCGCCGTGCGGCTGGCCAGCGCGCCCGCCGCCAGCCCGAGCGCCGCCGCCGGCGCGGTCACCAGCGCGCCGTGCGCGGCGTGCACGGCGACGACGGTCCCGGGCGCGAGGCCGAGCGCGCGCTGCACGCCCAGCTCGTCGAGCGTCCGCGCGACCTCCGACTGCGCCCGCGCGCCCAGCAGCACGCCGGACAGCCCGGCGGCCACCGCGGCGAAGGACGCCAACAACGCGACGACGATCCCGGCCGCCTGGCCGATCAGCGCCTGGACGCCCGCCCGCGTGAGGAAGCGCAGGTCCCGCAGCCCGTAGGAGGACTGCCGCGCGGCCGAGACCAGCACGTCGGACCGCGACGGGTCCTTCGCCCACAGCAGCGCGGTGTCGACCGGGAAGCGCCGGTCGTCGGACGCCAGCGTCACGTGCGCGGCCTTGGCCAGCGGGTAGGCGACGTTGTCGGGCGACACCGACACGCCGACGATCCGCACCGACCCCAGGCGTCCGACCCGGATCGACCCGCCCACGCGCAGGCCCCACTCGGTCGCCAGCCCGCGCTCGACCACCGCCTCGCGCAGCCCCGGCCGCGCGTCGCGTCCCGCCACGATCGCGTAGCCGCGCCGCCCGCCGCGCACGACCTCGACGACGCCCTCCGGCGTCGCGTGCCCGCGCGCGCTGAGCGGCACGTCGGTCTGCTCGTAGCGGTAGGACGCCGCCGCGAGGTTGGGCAGCCGTCGCACGGTCGCGTCGACCTTCGCCGCGTCCTCGGCGTCGAACCGCGCCACGACCGTCGGCAGGTCCGCCGTCCGCGCCGCGCGGTCGAAGCCGGTCGACAGCGCGTAGGCGACGGTCACCGCGACGCCGAGCACGAGCGCCGCGGCCAGCACGCCGGTCGCGGTCAGCACGCTGCGCCCCGGTCGTCCGCGCAACGACGTCCACGCGGTTCGGAGGGCGAAGCGCGCGCCGGTCACGTCTCGACCAGCCGCCCCTCGGGCACCTCGACCAGCTGCCCGTCGCGCAGCTCCAGCACCCGGTCGGCCCGTGCGGACGCCTCGGGCTGGTGGGTGACCATCACGACCGCGCGCCCCTCGTCGGCGATCGCGCGCAGGAGGTCCAGCACGACGTCGCCGGCCGCCGCGTCGAGGTTGCCGATCGGCTCGTCGGCGAGCACGAGCGACGGGTCGCCGACCAGCGCCCGCGCCAGCGCGAAGCGCTGCTGCTCGCCGCCCGACAGCTGGTGCGGGCGGAGCCCCGCGACGTCGCGCAGCCCGAGCCGCTCGATCAGCGCTCGCCCGCGCGCGACGCCGCCGCGCGCCGCGCCCGGCAGCGTCGCGGGCAGCAGCACGTTGGCCTCGCCGTCCAGCTCGGGCAGCAGGTGGAAGAACTGGAAGACGAACCCGATCTCGTCGCGGCGCAGCGCGCTCAGCGCCCGCTCCGACGCGCCGGTCACCGGGCGTCCCGCGACCGTCACCTCGCCCGCGTCCGGTCGGTCCAGCCCGCCGAGCAGCTGCAGCAGCGTCGACTTCCCGCTCCCCGACCGCCCGACGATCGCCACCAGCTCGCCGCCGGAGACCGTCAGCCGCGCGCCGTCGAGGATCCGGCGCTCACCGCGGCCGGACCCGTGGACCTTCACGAGCCCGCGGGCCTCGAGAACGACGGCGGTCACCCGACCATTGTCACCGTTCGGTGCTCAGCGCACTCCGTACTTCGCGCGCAGCGCGTCGACCCGGGCCAGGGCCTCGGCGACGCGCGCCTTGGGCACGTCGCCGCGCTTGATCGCGCGCGCGACCGCCCGCCAGGCGGCGACCTGGTCGTCGGCGCCGCCCGGCACCCAGAGCAGGTCCGCGCCGGCCTTCAGCGCGTCGACGGCCAGCCGGGAGACCGGCTCGCCGCCGGTCAGCGAGGCGGCGGCGAGGTCGCCGGAGACGATGACGCCGCCGAACCGCAGCTCGCCGCGCAGGAGCGCGACGGTCTCGGGCAGCAGCGTCGCGGGCGTGACGCCGTCGAAGGCCACGTAGGTCGCCGACGACAGCTGGATCGCCGGCGCGTGGTCGACCAGCGCGCGGAACGGCTGCCAGTCGCGGGCGCGCAGGTCCGACAGCGCGACGCCGACCGTCGCCGCCTCGACCGCCGGGTCGCCGGACGCCGCGCCCTCGCCCGGGAAGTGCCCGGGCGCCGCGGCGACCTCGCCGTCCTTGTAGCCCGCGACCGCCGCCGCGCTCATCGACGCGACCGCCGTCGGGTCGTCGGAGTAGGCGATCCCGTCCCACGGCCCGCCCGCGAAGCCGACGTCGGCGTCGGGGCCGAGGATCATCCGGACCCCGAGCGGGTGCAGCGCCTTGGCGACGGCCAGCGCGGTCGCGCGCGCGGTCGGCGCGTCGCGCAGCTGGGACTGCGGGGGCGCGCCGACCGGGACGGCGTCCAGCTCGCCGCCGATCTCCGAGGCGGCGAACAGCGGCACCTCGTGCCCGGCGCCGACCGCCGCGCGGCGGATGGCGCCGAGCAGGTCGGCGACCTGCTGGGGCGACTCGCCGTTGCCGGGCTCCAGCACGACGCCGCCCCACTCGCGCTCGGCGAAGCGGTGCAGCAGCTCCCCGCGCGCCCGCGTCCCGCCGAAGCCGATCAGGAACAGCCGCGCGGCGGCGCGCGCCGCGTCGATCCCGTCGGGCAGGCGGGTCGGCGCCGCGGCCGGCGTCCGCGGCGCGGTCGTCGTGGGCGCGGGGGCCGACGTGGAGGCGGGCGCCGCGGTCGACGCGACCGCGCTCGTGGTCGGGGGCGCCGCGGACGTCCCGGCGGCCGCCGTCGGCTTCGCGGTGGCTCCCGGTTGGTTCGAACCGCCGCCGGCGATCGCGACGATCGTCGCGACCATGACGACCGTCAAGGACCCGGCCAGGCCAATCCACCGTCGCCGGGTCATGTTCAAGCCCATTCACCCTCTAGCATGACCGGTCCAATGCCGGGCACCGTCGTCATGAAGTTCGGAGGCACCTCCGTCGCCGACGCGCAGCGCCTCAAGCGCGCCGCGCAGCGCATCGTCGCCAAGCGCGAGCAGGGCACACGCGTGGTCGCCGTGCTCAGCGCCCGCGGCAAGGAGACCGACCGGCTGATCGCCGACGCCTTCGAGGTCTCCACGACGCCCGATCCCCGCGAGATGGACATGCTCCTGTCGACGGGCGAGCGGGTCTCGTGTGCGCTGTGTGCCATGGCCATCAACGATCTCGGTCATCGGGCCATCTCGCTGACCGGATCCCAGGCGGGCATCGTCACAGATACGAGCCACACCAAGGCCCGCATCCTCGAGGTGCGCGCCGACCGCATCCGCGAAGCGCTCGACCAGGACAACATCGTGTTGGTCGCCGGCTTCCAGGGCGTCAGTACGTCGAAGGATGTCACGACGCTCGGCCGCGGCGGCTCCGACACGACCGCGGTGGCGCTGGCCGCCGCGATCGGCGCCGACGAGTGCGAGATCTACACCGACGTGCCGGGCGTCTTCAGCGCCGATCCGCGGATCGTCGCCGACGCCCGCAAGCTCGACGTCGTCACGTTCGACGAGATGCTCGAGATGGCGGCCAGCGGCGCCGGCGTCCTGCAGCTGCGCAGCGTCGAGTACGCGCGCAACCACGGCGTGCGCATCCACTGCCGCTCCAGCTTCGACGACTCAGATGGAACCTTCGTCGTCTCCGAGGACGAGGCCAAGGACAAGGACATGGAGAACCCCCTCATCACCGCCGTCACCCACTCGCGTGGCGAGGCGCGCGTGACGCTCATCGGCCTTCCCGACTCGCCCGGCATCGCCGGCCGCGTGACGACGGCGCTCGCCGACGCCAACGTCAACATCGACATGATCATCCAGAACGACCCCCGCTCCGAGGGCGGGCAGGCCGAGCTGTCGTTCACGATCCCCAAGGAGGACGTCGCGACCGCGGACGCCGCCCTGCGGCCGCTGGCCGACGAGCTGGGGATCCAGGTCGAGACCAACGACTCGATGGGCAAGGTGTCGATCGTCGGCGCGGGGATGAAGTCGCACCCGGGCGTCGCGGCCAAGGTCTTCTCCGTGCTCGGGGCCAACGACATCAACATCGAGATGATCTCGACGTCGCCGATCCGCATCTCCTGCGTGATCCCGGCCGACGAGGTCGAGCCGGCCGTCAAGGCCCTCCACACGGCCTTCGACCTGCAGGGCGCGGACACGATCCGCCCCGAGCAGCCGTTCGGGGAGTTCGCCTCATGAGCGAGTACCGCGTCGCCGTCGTCGGCGCCACCGGCGCCGTCGGGACCCGCATGCGCAACCTGCTGCGCGAGCGCGCGTTCCCGTTCGCCGAGATCGTCCCGTTCGCGTCCGAGCGCAGCGCCGGCAAGACGCTGGAGGACGGCCTGACCGTCGTCGGCCTGGCCGACGACGAGCGCCTGGACGGCTTCGACGTCGTCATCTTCTCCGCCGGGGGCGGCCCCTCGAAGGAGTGGGCGCCGAAGTTCGCCGCGCGCGGCGCGATCGTGGTGGACAACTCGTCGGCCTGGCGCATGGACCCCGAGGTCCCGCTGGTGGTCAGCGAGGTCAACCCGGAGGCCCTGGACCACATCGGCAAGGGCATCGTCGCCAACCCGAACTGCACGACGATGGCGATCATGCCGCCGTTGCACGCGCTCCACGAGGAGTGGGGGTTGACGTCGATGGTCGCCACCTCGTTCCAGGCCGCCGGCGGCGCCGGCCAGAAGGGCATGGACGAGCTGCTGGACCAGCTCCCGGGCCTGCTCGGCGATCCCGAGGCGCTGGCCGACCGCGGCGCCGAGGCCGCCGCGACGGTGGGGGAGACCCCGGTCTTCGGCAAGCCGCTGGCCTTCAACGTCGTGCCGCTGCTGGGCAAGGACACCGGCAACGGCTACACCGACGAGGAGATGAAGCTCCAGAACGAGTCGCGCAAGATCCTGGACATCCCGGGCCTGGCCGTCTCGCCGACGTGCGTCCGCGTCCCGGTGATGGTCGGCCACGCGATCGAGGTCAAGGCGACCTTCGAGCGCGAGCCCTCCGTGGAGCGCGCCCTCGAGGTCATGGGCGCCCACGACGGCGTCGAGCTGGACGACGTCCCGACGCCGCTGGAGTGGGCCGGCAAGGACCCGGTCGCGGTCGGCCGCGTGCGCGCCGACCTGGGCGACCCCAAGTCCCTGAACCTGTTCGTCGTCGGCGACAACCTGCTCAAGGGCGCCGCGCTGAACACCGTGCAGATCGCCGAGCTGCTCCACACCCGCGGGATCCTGTCCCGCTCGCCTGCCCCCGAGCCTCCCTCGCGCGCCGCGGCCTCGCCGCGGCGCGCTCGCGCCGCGCCGCGGGTCGCGAGGGCCGGAATGGACCTGCACCTCGACCTCGACGCCTCCGCCGGCCGCACGCTGCGCGCCCGCGCCGAGCACGCGCTGCGCGAGGCGGTGCGCTCGGGTCGGCTGCCCCCGGGCTCGCGGCTGCCGGCCACGCGCGCGCTGGCCCAGCAGCTCGGGGTGTCGCGCGGCGTGGTCGTCGAGGCGTACGCGCAGCTGGCCGCCGAGGGCTACCTGGACACGCGGCGCGGCGGCGGGACGCGCGTGGCCGACCATCCGGTCCCGGCGGCGGCGCCCGCCGAGGCCGCGCCGAGCGACGCGGCCCCGGACGACGACGACGGCTCGGCCCCGCGCCACGACCTCCGTCCTTCGCTGCCCGCCGTCGACGGCTTCCCGCGCCAGGCCTGGCTGGGCGCGATCACCCGCATCCTGCGGACGATCCCCGACCAGCGCCTGGGCTACGGCGACCGCAACGGCGAGCCCGAGCTGCGCGCGGCGCTGGCCGGCTCCCTCGCGCGCACGCGCGGGGTACGGACGACGCCGGAGGAGGTGATCGTCACCGGCGGCCTGCGCGACTCGCTCCCGCTGCTGTGGCGGCTGCTGAAGGCCCGCGGCGCCAAGCGCGTCGGCGTCGAGGAGCCGGGCTGGTGGCGGATCTCCAGCTCGGTCGCCGAGGCCGGGCTGACGCCGGTGCCGATCCCGACCGACGACGAGGGCCTCGACCCGTCCAAGCTCGCGAGCCTCAAGCTCGACGCGGTCGCGGTCACCCCGGCCCACCAGTTCCCGACCGGCGCGGTGCTCTCGCCCACCCGCCGGGCCGCGCTGGTCGCGTGGGCGCGACGCCGCGGCGCGATCATCCTCGAGGACGACTACGACGCGGAGTTCCGCTACGACCGCCAGCCGATCGGCTCGCTGCAGGGCCTCGCGCCCGACCTCGTCGTCTACGGCGGCTCGTGCTCCAAGACGCTGGCGCCCGCGCTGCGGCTCGGCTGGCTCGTCCTTCCGTCCAGCCTGGTCGCGGAATTGCACGCCGACGATGCGTCCTCGCCCGCGGGCACCCCGCCGACGATCGACCAGCTCGCGCTCGCGGACCTCTTCGACCGCGGCGAGGTCGACCGCCATCTCCGCCGCCAGCGCATCCGCTACCGCAAGCGCCGCGACGCGCTGCTGGACGCGATCGCCGAGCACCTGCCCCAGGTCGAGGTGCGCGGGGCCGCCGCCGGGCTCTTCGCCGTGCTGCTGCTGCCGCCCGACGCCGACGAGGAGGCGGTCGTCGCGCAGGCCGCCTCGCGGGGCGTCGCGCTGGAGCCCCTGCGCGCCGCCGGACGCTCCGGCCTGGTCGCCGGCTACGCGAACCTGCCCGAGGCCGGCGCCCCCGCGGCCGTCAAAGCGCTGCGGCAGGCCGTCGCTCAAGTGGTTCGGCCCACGACCGACGTCCCCACGTAGGGCTGCCGAACAGGGTTCGACCTATAGAGTCCGTCCCCCCGAACTACGAGACCAAGAGTCGCAAAAATATGCCTGCACACGACGTCCTCATCCTCGGCGCTGGCCTCGCCGGCCAGCGGGCCGCACTGGCTGCCGCGGATGCCGGAGCGTCGGTCGCGATCATGAGCAAGGTCCATCCGGTCCGGTCTCATTCCGTCGCGGCCGCGGGCGGCATCAACGCCGCCATCAACCCCGCCGACGACTGGCGCTCGCACGCCTACGACACCGTCAAGGGCTCCGACTTCATCGGTGACCAGGACGCGATCGAGGTGATGTGCCGCGAGGCGCCGCACGAGGTCATGCACCTCGAGCACATCGGCGTCACCTTCCACCGCAACGAGACCGGCCAGATGGACCTCCGGGCGTTCGGCGGCGCTTCGATGAAGCGCACCGCCTACGTCGCGGACATCACCGGCCAGGCGATCCTGCACGTGCTCTACGAGCAGCTCATGAAGTACCACGAGCGCGTGGATCGCTACGAGGAGTGGTTCACCACCCACCTGCTCCAGGACGAGAACGGCGCCGTCTCGGGCTGCATCGCCCGCGACATCCGCACCGGCGTGCTGGAGACGTTCACCGCCAAGAACGTCATCCTCGCCACCGGCGGCGTCGGCCAGGCCTTCAAGCCGACGACCAACGGCCTCATCTGCACCGGCGACGGCATCGCCCAGGCCTACCGCCTCGGCGCGCCGCTGATGGACATGGAGATGGTCCAGTACCACCCGACCTGCCTGGTGGAGAACGGCTTCCTCATCACCGAGGGCGCCCGCGGCGAGGGCGCGCACCTGCTCAACAGCAAGGGCGAGCGCTTCATGGAGAAGTACGCGCCCAACAAGATGGAGCTGGCGTCGCGCGACGTCGTCTCCCGCGCCGAGCAGACCGAGATCAACGAAGGCCGCGGCGTCGGCCCCGGCGGGGTCGGCATCTACCTCGACGTCACCGTCGTGCCGCGCAAGCGCACGCTGGAGGCGCTGCGCGAGATCGTCAACATCGGCAAGGACTTCGCCGGCGTCGACATCACGCGCGAGCCGATCCTGATCCGCCCGGGCCAGCACTACATCATGGGCGGCGTCAAGACCGACGTCGACGGCGCCACCTCGATCGACGGCCTCTACGCCGCGGGCGAGGTCGCCTGCGTCTCGGTCCACGGCGGCAACCGCCTCGGGGCCAACTCGCTGCTCGACACGCTGATCTTCGGCCGTCGCGCCGGCGAGCACGCCGCGCGCCGCGCCGCGGGCATGTCGATGCCCGAGGCCGCTCCGCAGTCGCGCCTAAACGACGAGCAGGCGATGCTCGACGCGATCATCGCCCGTCCCAAGACCGGCCGCCGGATCTCCGAGATCAAGGACGAGCTCGGGACCGAGATGAACAAGAACGTCGCCGTCTTCCGCGAGCAGGCCGGCCTCGAGCACGCGCTCGACGTCGTCCGCCGGCTCAAGGAGGAGGCCAAGACCGCCTACGTCGACGACAAGGGCACGGTCTTCAACCAGGACGTCCTCGGCGCCCTCGAGCTGGGCTACATGCTCGACTGCGCGGAGTGCACCGTCGTCGGCGCGATCGAGCGCAAGGAGTCGCGCGGCGCGCAGTTCCGCGTCGACTACCCCGAGCGCAACGACGAGGAGTGGCAGAAGCACATCACCTTGTCGCGCAACGGGAGCGATCAGCCGCAGATCGAGTACGCCCCCGTCACCATCACCCAGTGGCAGCCGGAAGAGAGGAAGTACTAGCCATGGCCGCCGACACGACCGAAGACGTCATCGCCAACCCGCAGGGCGACACGTCGGAGAGCTTCACGCTCCGCATCCGCCGCTACGACCCGGAGTCCGGCGAGGCGCCGTACTGGGTCGAGCACACGATCGAGCTGGAGCCGCATCGCTCGGTGCTCGAGGGCATCCTGCAGGCCAAGGGCCGCTTCGACGGCTCGATCGGCATCCGTTGTTCGTGCAAGGCCGCGATCTGCGGCTCGTGCGGCGTGCGGATCAACGGCCAGCCCGGCCTCGCGTGCCACACGCACCTCGACCGCGCCAAGCAGTCCTCCAAGGACGGCGTCATCGAGATCGAGCCGATGGGCAACATGCCCGTCATCAAGGACCTGATCGTGGACATGGACGCCGTCCACTGGAAGAAGGTCCAGCGCGTCACGCCGTGGCTCATCAACAAGGAGCCGATCCCCGAGCGCGAGTACATCGTCGACCGCGAGTCGATGGTGGACATCACGCAGACGATGGCCTGCATCCAGTGCGGCGCCTGCGTCTCGGACTGCCTGGCGATGGAGGTCGACCCGCTGTTCGTCGGCCCGGCCGCGCTGGCCAAGTCCTACCGCTTCGTCGGCGACCCGCGCGACGCCCAGCAGTACGAGCGCCTGAAGGACCTCGCCGAGGACCCGCACGGCATCTACGACTGCACGCACTGCTTCAAGTGCATCGAGGCCTGCCCGAAGGGCGTCGCCCCGATGAACCAGATCATGCGCCTGCGCCGTCGCGCCGGCGGCGACCACCACATCGTGGACCGCAACAACGGCGAGCGCCACGAGGCGTCGTTCGTCAAGTTGATCAGGAACCACGGCCTGCTCTGGGAGGCCGAGCTGCTGCCGCAGTCCTATGGCGGCCCGAGCTGGTTCGGCAAGTTCCATCCGGAGGCCGGCAAGGAGCTGCTGTCCTCGCTGCCGGTGATCACCAAGGCCGTCCTGCGGCGCAAGGTGACGCCGATGGGCGCGCTCAAGGCCCACAAGATCCCGAGCGAGTCCCTCAAGCAGGTCCAGGACATCTACAAGACGATCGAGGAGCGCGACCAGCGCCTCGAGTTCAACCTGTACATCTCGGGCACCGACGAGGCCAACGAGGGTACGGCGGAGGAGAAGGCCTGATGAAGGTTGCGTACTGGCCGGGCTGCGTGAGCCGCGGCTTCACGCCTGAGCTGCACGGCTCGATGGCCAAGGTGGCTCCGCTGCTGGACATCGAGCTGGTCGAGCTCGACCGCGCGTGCTGCACCGGCGCGGGCGTCATCGCCGAGCACAACCAGGAGCTGGCGGACACGCTCAACGCGCGCACGTTCGCCCTGGCCGAGCAGGTCGAGGGTGCCGACCTGATGATGAACATCTGCTCGACCTGCCAGGGCGCGCAGGGCGAGTCGCAGGAGCGCCTGGACGCGTCGCGCGAGTACCGCTCGCACATCAACGGGACGCTCTCGAAGTACAACCTCGAGTACCGCCAGCAGCTGCCCAACAAGAACTTCCTCTGGGTGCTGGTGGAGGAGCTCGGGCTCGACAACCTGCGCGAGCGCGTCAAGCGGCCGCTGACCGACCTGAAGGTCGGCCCCTTCTACGGGTGCTACATCGTCCGCCCGACCGACCGCCTGGGCATCGACGACGCCAACCCGCGCGACACGTACCTCGGGCTGGTCATCGAGGCGCTCGGCGGCACGGTCATCGACTACGCCGGCTCGCACAAGTGCTGCGGGTTCCCGATCATCACCATGAACAAGGAGGCGTCGCTCAAGCAGGCCGGACGCCACCTGGGCGACGCGAAGGACGCGGACGCCGACTGCCTGGTGACGCCGTGCCCGCTGTGCCACCTCAACCTGGATCTCCAGCAGCCGCTGGCCGAGCGCCTCGCGGGCCGTCAGCTGGACATGCCGGTGCTGCACCTCCCGCAGCTCGTCGGCCTCGCCCTCGGCCTGGAGCCGAAGGACCTGGGCCTGAGCAAGCACGTCGTCAAGCCGACGTCGGTCATCGACTGGACGACGTCGGTCGTCGCGGGCGTGGGCGCCGGCGACGGCGGCAGCGGCTGGTGAAGCTCTTCCGCGCCAAGCGCGACGCGCCCTCGGCGGCGGACGGGGCCCAACCGCCCCGCCGCCGCCGGCGCGCGCCACGCCCCGACGGCCCGCGCACCATCCTCCCGCTGATCGAGGACGACTCGCGCCCCTCCTGGCTCCCGGCCGACCCGCCGGAGCCCAACCCCTTCGCCTCGAAGCTCGACGCCGCCCGCGAGCGGCTCCGGCGGGAGATCCCGCCGGTGAGCGACGAGCAGTAACGCGCCGGCGACGCGGGCCGCGGCTGGTTGTCCTGCCTTCGGGCTTCCTGGATGCGGGTGATGCGTGGCCTCGGCCGCCTGCGGCGCTGTGGGGCCAAAGCGGTTGTAGCAGCGCAGGAACGTGACAGCTTGCGGTCGCGGTAGCCGAGGTGGGCCACCCGCGACCGTGATCCCATTCGCCTTCGACGATGCCGAAGAAGCGCTCGAGCTTGCCGTTCAGCGCGGCATGTAAGGGGGATGCGAAAGCGGCGAGCGCCGAGCTCGGTCAACGTGGCGGCGAACCGATGGCCGGTCTAGCACATGGCGTTGTCGCTCGTCACCGCCTCGATCGGCCCGCAGCCCTGCTCGTGCATCCAGGCCGCGGCGCGCATGAGCGTCGTCGAGACGTTGGCCGCGTTCTCCGCGCTATGCAGCTTGGCGGAGACCAGCCGGATGTGGCCCTCCTGGACGGCGGAACGGCGATCACGACAAGCGCGTGAGGTTTCTCGTGCCTGTTGCGGCGCAGCCCGATCTCAAGATCCTTGATCATCGGCCTCAAGCCAGCGGCACCCCGCCGTCTGCGCCGTCGTCGGCGAGTAACACCATCGAACGCAACGACTCACCGGCCTGACGACGCCGGACCATCTCGATCCTTGCCGCCAGCCCGAACCGACACCTACGGTCTGTCTTGTGTCCGGTCTCCTTGGAGGGGACCTGTCTCGCACCTCTCAGCTTCCGCGGGAGCGGGACATCTCCGGGGAAGCCGACCCGAGCGCACCGCCTCGCGCAGCGTGCGGCCGGCGGAGGCGTCGAGGTCGAGGGTGCAGGTCCACTTGGCCTCATCGTTACAGAGTCACGTGGCCTTGGAAGGCGGACCAACCCGGCGTGATCTGCCGAAGCGGCGCGTTGTTGGGCTCACCGTCTCAGCAGTTGTTCAGTTACAGGCAATACCTGAAAGAGCCGAGCCGGCGCCGAAAGGCTGCGCTTGGTCGGTGCATGCGCAATTCGATCGACGTGGTTACGGCTGGGCCTCCGAGTAGCAGAGGGGCGTCATCACTCGTTGCGCGGTCCTATCAACCTCGGCCGCCGACAGGTGATGGACAGCGATGTGGATTGCTGACTCAAATGTCCATCTCGCCATTTGGCTCTGGACAGTTTGCCCGATGGCGTGCGACGGTCACGCAGCCGGTTGAAAGTCCTTAGTGGCTAGGGCCGGTGTACCTGGGCTCGTGCGCAGCGGGTCGACTTCCCTATGCGTCCACGGCCTGGTGGGGCATGCCGATTTAACACGGCACGTCCTACTGCTAGGACCATCTACTCATTCACCAATGTCGGTGCAGATCACCGGCACAAAGGAGAGCAACATGCGAAGCATGAAGAAGCTCGGGTCGGTCGTTGTGGCCGCCTCGGCGGCGATGGCGTTGGTTGGCGCAGGATCGGCGTCGGCGGCGAACTGGGATCCGGCTAACACCACGTTGACTGCACACGGGAACCTGACGCTGACCGCGAATGGCGGTTCGACCGTGTCGTGCACTTATCACTCGAGCGTGCGGTCGACGGGCAACGATCTCGCCCAGACGACGAACGCGGCGGGCGTGGCCGCGGGGCCGACGTTCTCCTCCTGCTCGACGAGCGTCCCGGGCGTTAGCGCTGTTGACGTCAACTCCTCCAGCGCGTGGAACATCACTGCTACTAGCACTACGGCCCTCGACGTGACGAACGGCAACGCCGTGATCACGATGACTGCGTTCGGTCTCACCGTGTGCACCATCACGGCCGCGAACGTCGCGATCCCCGCCACGTGGAACAACTCGAGCGCCACGATCACGCCGAGCTCGACGTCCTTCACGATCTCGGAGTCCGGGTCTCTGTGCCCGGGCGACACGTCTGGCGTGATGTCCGGCTCGGTCACGGTTCCGAGTGCGAGCATCACTTAGGTTGGAGGTCGATGTCCTCGGGGAGCCGGGGGCATCGACCTAGCTGACACTCAGACAGGGGTCGCTTCGACAATGGTTCGGAGCGACCCCTGATGTGTGAAATTGGGGCCTAGGGTGGGCTGGCCTTTGACAGCTATAGCCGCTTCTGTTTACGGTAACCCGCCTGGGTTCGTGGCTGCGGCCGCGGCCGCGGCTGCTGGGTCGTGATTTATGAAAGGCGTGCGAGGATGAAGAACGTGGCTGGGTCGTCGGGCGCCGTGATCGCGGTGTTGGTGTCGCTCGTTGCCGGGCCGTGGGCCGCCGAGGCGTCGGCGTCCGGGTGCCCAAACGCGGCGGTGCGTGGCGACGTCGCGCGTCAACTTCCCGACTGTCGGGCCTACGAGCAGGTCTCGCCGCCTGACAAGAATGGCAATGACGTCGGACTTCGGCAGGGCGGTGACAAGATGATCCAGACCTATGTTGCGGCGGCAGATGGAGGTGGCGTCGTCTACGAGACCCAAGGAGTCTTCCCCGGGGCAAATTCTGCTCTGCTCACCAATGCAACCCTGAGTCGCCGCGGCGCGACCGGTTGGCAGACGCAGGTGTTGGCGCCTGCGCAGTTGCCGGTGCCCTTCCCGAGCTTTGCCTCGTTCATGTTTTTCACCCCAAACCTTGACAAGGCGGTCGTTCGTACACCGGTCAACGCTCATCTGGCGGACAACGACACCGCAGACGCAAACAACTTGTATCTGCGCGACAACGATCACGGGACGTATACGACGCTGAGCGTGCATCCACCAGTAACCCGGGTTCCAGATCAGATCGTGTACACGTTTGCCGGGGCTAGCGCTGACATGAGGCATGTGCTGTTTACGTCTGACGATGCGCTCACGCCGGACGCGCCCGTTCCCCCTCCTCCACCGGCCAATGGGCTCACCAACCTGTATGAGTGGGTCGGCGGCCAGTTGCGACTCGTGACGATCCTTCCGGACGGGACCCCGTCGTCGACGGGTGGGCTTCCAGGGGGGGGGACCGGCGCGCCAACGCCCACGGCGATCTCCGAAGATGGATCGCGTGTCATCTTTGGAACGCCGGATGGCAACCCGCAGGACGGTGGTCAGATCTACCTGCGCGAGAATGGGAGCCTGACCGTCCTGGTCTCGGGCTCTCGCCGTGCCACATCCGACCCGGGGGGGCACCAGCCGCCTCGCTTCTGGGGCGCGTCGGCGGACGGCTCGGACATCTACTTCACGAGCACCGAGGCTCTAACCGACGATGCGACACTCGGCGTCACAAGCCTGTACCGCTACAACGTCGAACTCGGGACCCTCTCCAACCTGACCGTCGAGGCAGACCCGAGCGCGCCTCCGGGAGGGGGCGTGGTGGGGGTGCTGGGGCTTTCCAAGAACGGGTCCGACGTGTACTTCCAGAGTACCCGACAGTACCTGCCTGGCAAGGGGTCGTTTGGTGAGTGGAACCTATACCGGTGGCATGAGGGCGCGATCTCTTTGGTGCTGACCGACGATGCGACCAACATCTTGAGCGTGTTTGAGGCCGCACATAAGACGGCGCGGCTCACGCCTGACGGCCAGCACCTGCTCTATATGTCCTCGCGGTCGCTTACGGGCTATGACAACACGGATGCCGTGACGGGGCAGCCGGACAATGAGGTGTTCCTCTACGACGCCTCCTCGAACAAGTTGACCTGTGTCTCTTGCAACCCCCGCGGCAGGAGGCCGGTCGGACCGTCGACGTTGCCCGAGCCACCGGTCCGGCCGCAGGGCAACCTGCAGCGCGGCGTGACGGACGACGGGCGGCGTGTCTTCTTTGAGAGTGGTGATGATCTCGTCCCGGCCGACGTCAACGGGAAGATCGATGTCTACGAGTACGAGGACGGCGCGGTTCACCTGATCTCTACCGGCTCGAGCGAGGGAGACTCCTACTTCGCGAGCGCCAGCGCGAACGGAGACGACGTCTTCTTCATGACCAGTGAGCAGCTCGTTCCGGCCGACGTGGATGACAACCTTGACATGTACGATGCGCGGGTTGATGGCGGATTCCCCCAACCGGCGCGCGCTCAGCCGTGCTCGGGTGATGCCTGCCAGGGTCCGCCGGCGCTCGCGCCAGCGGACCCGTCGCCAGCCAGCCGGGTCGTCGCTGGCGATGGCAACGCGTCGGCGCGTACGCCCTCGACGCCGAGCTTCCGTGTCACCGTGCCGTCGAAGTCCGCACAACGTCAGGCTGCTCGCACGGGCTACGTGACGCTCGCGGTCCGCGTCTCGGAGGGCGGGACCGTCAAGGCCCGGGTCTCGCGGACCGTGCGCGGTCGGGCCACGACGGTCGGAACCGCCAACGTGAACGCGCCGCGCGCTGGGACCGTCCGCGTGCGTGTGCATCTCGCGATGTCAGTGAGGAGCGCGTTGGCGCACAAGGCGAAGGTGAGGTTGTCCGTACGGGTGAGCTTCTCCCACGTGCGCAGCGCAAAGACCATGACGCTGGAGCTCCGGCGATGACCAGGCGAACGAGCAAGAGCCTCAACATGACAATGCGCGGGACTCTGGTCAAGGCGTGTCTGGCGGTCGCGCTGACGGCCCCTATGGCGACGCTTGTTGCTGGGCCGGCCCCCGCGCGGGCGGCGGTCCATATCGACGCCTTTGACTTCGCCTCGACGAATGCGGATGGCACGCCGTCCGTTCAGGCCGGAGCACATCCATACCAAGTCGCGACCATGTTCCAGTTCCCCTCTCATCGAGACGGGCGTAACCGGATCCTGCCGGATGAGAGCCCGCGCAATCTCACAGTCGAGCTCCCGGCTGGCTTTGTCGGAGATCCGACCTCTGTCCCTACCTGTTCCGAGCCGCAACTAGAGACGGGAACCTGTCCGGTGAACTCTCAGATCGGGGTCGTCGGCCTGATCACGTCTGGTATCACCATCCCGTTCCAGCTCTACAACATGAAGCCTCCACCCGGCATGCCCGCCGAGTTCGGATTCCTGGCCGCGGCTGCCGTTGCGGTCCACCTTCAGGCGTCGGTGCGAACGGGGGGTGACTACGGCGTCAACATCACGGTCAAGGATCTTCCGCAAACCCTTCCCTGGACCGGTAGCGTCGTGACGATCTGGGGCGTACCAGCCGATTCGAGCCATAACAGCTCTCGCGGGCTGTGTCTCTACCAAGGCGGCGACTGCCCGAGTCAGGCCCCGCGCGCTCCGTTTCTGACCAATCCTTCCGCCTGCTCGCCGGTCGCCAATGCGGTTGGGCATGCGGATTCGTGGCAGGCTACCGGTGTCTTCGACACCGCGCAGGCCGTCAACCATGACGCCGCGGGCCCGGTCGGCATCATCGGCTGTGAGCGTCTGCCCTTCAAGCCGACGCTCACCGCCCATCCCACCGGCTACGCGGCCGGCAGCCCCGCCGGCTTCGCCGTCGGCCTCCACGTCCCCCAGACCGACAACCCCGACGGGCTCGCCGAGGCGACGCTGAAGAAGGCCGTCGTCACGCTTCCCGCCGGCGTCTCGGTCTCGCCGTCGTCCGCGGACGGCCTCGGTGCCTGCTCGCCCGCGCAGATCCGCCTGAACGACGGCACGCTGCCCGACTGCCCCGACAGCTCGAAGATCGGGACGGTCGACATCGACACGCCGTTGCTGAACGATCCTCTGTCCGGATCGATCTACCTGGCCCAGCAGGGCAGCAACCCCTTCAACAGCCTGCTCGCGATCTACCTGGTGGCCAGCGGCGACGGCGTCGTGGTCAAGCTCGCCGGCCATGTCGAGCCGGACCCGGTCACGGGACAGCTGAAGGCCACGTTCGACAACAACCCGCAGCTGCCGTTCAGCGACTTCACCCTCACGTTCAGCAACGGCCCGCGCGCCGCGCTCGCCAACCCCGAGACGTGCGGGACCTACACGACGACCGCCGAGCTGACGCCGTGGGGCGATGGTCCGACGGTCACGTCGACCGACTCCTTCACCATCGACTCGAGCTGCGCACACGGGTTCGCGCCGTCGTTCGACGCGGGCACGGTCAACCCCGCCGGCGGCGCGACGACGAGCTTCACGATGAACTTGGCTCGTACCGACGCCGACGACGAGCTGAGCACGGTGGCCATGACCATGCCGCCCGGGCTGCTCGGCAACCTGAAGGACGTCACGCTCTGCGCCGACGGCGCGGCGAACGCCGGCACCTGTGGCACGGAGAGCCGGATCGGGACGACGACCGTCGGCTCCGGTCCGGGCGTCAACCCGTTCCACCTGGGCGGCGGCGTGTACCTGACGGGCCCGTACAAGGGCGCGCCGTTCGGCCTGTCGATCGTGGTGCCGGCGCTCGCCGGGCCGTTCGACCTCGGCACCGTGGTCGTGCGTGCCGCGCTGTCGGTCGATCCGAGCACCGCGGCGATCACGGTGGTCGCGGATCCGCTGCCGACGATCCTGCAGGGCATCCCGCTGCGGCTGCGCGACGTCAACGTGACGATCGACCGGCCCGGGTTCATGTTCAACCCCACCAACTGCGCGCCGTCGCGGGTCACGGGGACGATCGGCTCGACGAGCGGCGCCACGGTGGCGGTCGCCTCGCGCTTCCAGGCCGCCAACTGCGCGTCGCTCGGCTACAAGCCGGGCCTCACGATGGCGCTCTCGGGCAGGGGGCAGACGACGGACGGCAAGCACCCGGCGCTGACCGCCCATCTCGCCCCGCGCGCCAACGACGCCAACAGCCGCAAGGTCACGGCCAAGCTGCCGCTCGCGCTCGCGCTCGACCCGCTGAACGCCAACGGGCTCTGCGAGCCCGCCGAGGCGGCCGTGGACAAGTGCCCGGCGAAGTCGATCGTCGGCACGGCGAAGGCCACCTCGATCCTCCACGTGCCGCTGTCGGCGCCGGTCTACTTCGTCCACGGGTTCCGGATCGACCCCAAGTCCAAGCGGCAGGTCGCGACGCTGCCCAAGCTGTACATCCCGCTCGCCGGCGAGGGCGTGAGGATCGACCTCAACGCGAGCTCGGAGGTCGTGGACGACCGTCTCGTGACCACGTTCGACAACCTGCCGGACGCTCCGCTGCGCTCGTTCGACCTCACGATCGACGGCGGCAGGCACGGGATCCTGGCCGTGTCGGGCACCGACATCTGCAAAGGCAACCAGGAAGCCGACGTGGAGCTGACCGGGCAGAACAACAAGGAGTCGGACATCGTCGTCGGCATGGCCACGCCGTGCAGCCTGCGGATCGCGTCCTCGAGCCACACGGCCGCCTCGCTGAAGCTGAAGGTCGGTGGCCTCGGCGCGGGCAAGGTCACGGTCTCCGGCACCGGGTTGAGGACCACCCGCCGGACGATCGTCACCGCCACGGTCGCGACGGTCTCCGTGCCCTTCACGGCCAAGGCCAAGGCGGCGCTCGCCCGCCATCGCGACGTGCGGGTCCGGGCCAAGGTGTCGTTCTCGGCCAAGGGCTCCAAGAAGGCCAAGACCATCACCAAGACGTTGACCGTCCACGGGTAGTCCACCTGCGCCGGGGCGCTTCCCGCGTCCCGGCGACCGATGGTTGGCCCTGAAATCTGATGGTGAACTGGTCCTGGAACGCGGGCCAAGTTGCTCGTACGGTTCGACGCCATGGCCACCGCACCCTCCGAGCGCAGCCGTGTCCGCCGGGCGCCCAAGCGCGCCGACTACGACCGCGAGACGATCGACGCGATCCTCGACGAGGCGCTCGTCGCGCACCTGGGCTTCGTCGCCGACGGGCAGCCCTACGTCATCCCGACACTCCACGCGCGCGTCGGCGACGAGGTCCTGATCCACGGCTCGGCGGCGTCGCGGATGGTCACGCTGCTGGGCGCCGGCGTCCCCGCGTGCCTGACCGTGACGCTGATCGACGGGCTCGTCCTCGCCCGCTCCGCGTTCCACCACTCCATGAACTACCGGTCGGTCGTCGTCCTCGGCACGGCGCGCTTCGTCGAGGGCCCCGAGGCGCGCGAGCGCGCGTTGGAGGCCTTCACCGAGAAGCTCCTCCCCGGTCGCTGGGACGAGGTCCGCCCGCCCACCCGCCAGGAGCTGAAGGGCACGCGCGTCCTCGCGCTGCCGCTGACCGAGTCCTCCGCCAAGCTGCGCACCGGCGATCCGGTCGACGATGACGAGGACTACAACTTGGACGTCTGGGCCGGCGTCGTCCCGCTCACGCTCGCACCCGGCACGCCCCAGCCCGACGCGCGCCTGCGCGAGGGGATCACGCCGTCGCCGTCGCTGGCGGCGTGGGGCGGCTAGTGTCGTGATTCATTGATTCGCTGGCCGCCTCCGGGCGCTCGCCGCCGCCATGCGCTCGTCGCTGATCCTCAACGACCCAAGGGGTCGCCTGCGGTCATCGACGACCGCCTGACGGGGCCGAGCATCCCGGAATGCTGCGACCGAATCAATGAATCACGACACTAGACGTTCGCCGCCAACGCCCGCCGCACGCGGTCGATCGTCACCACGCCGCACAGGCGGCCGTCGCCGTCGATGACCGCCAGCGCCCCGAAGCGTCGCAGCGGCTCCGACCCCAGCAGCAGCTCCAGCGGCGTGTCGCGCGCGATCGAAGCGGCGTCGTCGTCGGTCTTGATCAGCTCGTCGATGGTCAGCGTCGGGCGGCCGTCGGCCAGCGCGGCGTCGACCATCTCGGCGCGCAGCACGCCCACCCAGGCCCCGTCGTGCTCGTCGACGACCGGGATCCACGGCAGCTGGTAGCGCAGGAAGAACTCGTCGTGCGCGGTCAGCGTCGTCACGCCGCGCGGGATCCAGACCGGCTCGTTGTCCATCAGGTCGCCCGCGGTCACGCCCTCGATCCGCTCGGCGAACTGCGAGGAGACGACCGCGCTGCGCGCGCCCTGCGAGAGGAACCAGCCGAGGATCATCAGCCAGAGGCCGTCGGCGAAGTCGCCGTCGGCGGCCAGGAACAGGCCGAAGCCGATCAACACGTAGGAGAACGCCTGGCCCATCCGACCCGCCACGCGCGTCGCGCGATGCCGGTCGCCGGTGACCTTCCAGGCGATGGCCCGCGCGATCCGCCCGCCGTCCAGCGGGAAGGCCGGCACGAGGTTGAAGACCAGCAGCCCCGCGTTGACCAGCGCCATCCACGCCAGCAGCGCCAGCAGCGGCGACGTGTCGTTGCCGTCGGAGAACACGCCGACGTGCCAGTCCGGATGCGACAGCAGCGCCACGCCGACCCCGGCCAGCACCGCCAGCGCGAGCGTCACCGCCGGCCCGGCCGCCGCGATCCGGAACTCCTCGCCCGGCGACTGCGAGTCGCGCGACAGCTTCGCCAGCCCGCCGAACACCCAGAGGTCGATCCCCAGCACCTCGACGCCGTTGCGCCGGGCGACCACGGCGTGTCCCAGCTCGTGCAGCGCGATCGACAGGAAGAACAGCGCGGCGCCCGCGACCGCGACCGCGTAGGTGGTGGCGTCGCTCGCGTCGGGCAGCGAATCGCGGAACTGCACCGACAGGTACCAGATCATCAGGAACAGGAACAGGAACCAGCCGGGGCTGGCGCCGATCCGGATCCCGAGCACGCGGGCGAGTTGCTTGGAGCCTCCTGCGCCGAACATTCACCCACATTGTGACGCGTACGGCACGGCATGCCGCGCTGCGGCACCCTGTGGCCCGTGGACGTCAGCACCATCCTCGGGCTCTACGCCCAAGGCCTCTTCCCGATGGACGACCCGGGCGCCGACGGCGACCTGCCGCGCGAGCTGCCGTGGTGGGTCGCCGACCCGCGCACGGTCTTCGAGCTGGACGACGCGTCGCGGGCGGCCGTCCGGCGCCGCGTGCGCCGCTCGCTCAGGGCGCGCGACGACTGGCAGCTGCGGATCTCCAACGCCTTCGACGAGGTCATCGCCCACTGCGCGCGGCCGCGCACGCCGGAGGACGGGGTCTGGCTGACGCCGCGCATGCACCGCCTCTACCGCGTCCTGTCCGCGGCCGGGCATGCGCACACGTTCGAGATCTGGACGCAGGAGGACGGCCTGGCCGCAGGCCTGGTCGCCGTGTCCGTGGGCCGCGCCGCGATGCTGGAGTCGATGTGGCATCGCGTCCCGCACGCGGGCAACGTCCTGGTGTCGCGGACGCTCGACGCGCTGGCCGCCAACGGCGTCGAGCTGTGCGACATCCAGACCGCGACGCCGCACACGCTGCGGCTCGGCGCCGTCCAGATCCCGCGCGAGGACTACGAACGGCGCCTCCGCGAGGCCCTATCCTTGTAAGGGCAATGGACGACACCGGCCACCGCCTCACGTGGACGCAGCGCCGCGAGCTGGAGCGCGAGCTCTGGCTCGACGACCACCTGCGCGCGCTCGCCGCCGTCCGACCGTCCGACCTCGACGACCCGGCCGCGCTGCGCGCCATCGAGTCCCGCGCACGCGCGCTGGCCGAGACGGTCGCCAAGCTGCGCCAGATGCGCGGCGACGACGTCGCCGTCGAGCGCGAGCTGGTCGCCTTCCGGGGCGATCTGGAACAGCTCGGCTGAGCCGCGATCGCCGCGGTTCGCCGGGCTCGCGGGCCGACCTCGAGCAGCTCGGCTGAGCCGCGGCCGCCGCGCACGCCGCGTTTCGCCGGGCTCGCGGGCTGGCCTCGAGCAGCTCGGCTGAGCCGCGGCCGCCGCGCACGCCGCGTTTCGCCGGGCTCGCGGGCCACCCTCGAGCGGCTCGGCCGCCGGCGTCGGCGCTACAGCGCCGACGCCGTCGGCACGATCGTCATCGCCGCCACGTTGACCGCCGGCGGCGCCGCGACCGCGTAGGCCAGCGCGTCGGCGACGTCGTCGGCGGACGCGCCGACCGCCTCGATCGCCTTGACGCGCACGCCCAGCGGCGCGAGCTCGGCGCGCAGCGCGCCGGTGGCGTGCACGGCGATCGCGCCGACGTGGACGAGGTCGGCGGGCAGGCCGTCGGCGGCCGAGGCGGCCAGGTCGCCGGCGAACGCGCGCGACACCGCCAGGCGGCCCTCGGGCGCGGCGACGACGAGGTCGATCCGGCCGAGCTTCGCGCGCACGACCTCGAGGACGTGCGCCATGTCGGCCGGCTCGGAGACGTCGGCGGCGATCGGCACGACGCCGTCGTCGTCGAGGAGCACCGACAGCTCGTCGAGCATCTCGACGTCGCGGCCGACGAGCGCGACCGCGGCGCCGTCGTCGACGAGCCGCACCGCGGTCGCGGCGCCGAGGCCCGCGGTCGCGCCGGTGACGACCGCGACGCGCCCGGCGGGGGGACGCTCGATGGTCCGGGTCATGGGGAGGGAGTCGAGCAGGGTCATGGACGACATCCTGCGCCGCGCGGGAAGGGTTAGCCAGAGCCGCGCCATCCCTGGGAGTCGCAGGGCCACCTTCCGGAGGTGGCCTCCGCCTATCCTGTGGGCCATGGACGACGCCGAGAACCGCATCGGCCGCTTCCTGCGGGCCCGCCGCGAGCTGGTCCGGCCGGAGGAGGTGGGGATCGCCGACCTCGGGCGCCGCCGCGTCCCCGGCCTGCGCCGCGAGGAGCTGGCGATGCTCGCGGGCGTCAGCGCCGACTACTACGTCCGCCTGGAGCAGGGACGCGACCACCATCCGTCCGAGCAGGTGCTGGACGCGCTGGCCGGCGCGCTGCGCCTGGACGACGACGCGACCGCCCACCTCCACGAGCTGGCGCGTCCCGCGCCCCGGCGGCGCCACCGCGCGCCCGCGCGCGTCGAGCGCGTCCGCCCGAGCCTGCAGCGCCTGATGGACGCATGGGCGCAGTCGCCCGCGCACGTCCTGGGCTGCCGCATGGACGTGCTGGCGGCCAACCCCATGGCCTTGGTCCTCAACCCGGCGCAGCGCGTCGGGACCAACGTGGTGCGGTCGATGTTCCTGGACCCCGAGTTCCAGGCCGTCCACCCCAACTTCGAGCGGGCCGCGGCCGGGACCGTCGCGTCACTGCGCGCGCAGGTCGGTCCCGACCTCGACGATCCGCTGCTGCACGAGCTGGTCGGCGAGCTGTCGCTGAAGAGCGAGTTGTTCAGGAAGCTCTGGGCCCGCCACGACGTCCACGCCAAGACGCACGGGACCAAGCACCTGGTGCACCCGATCGTCGGCGAGCTGGAGTTGGACTACGAGTCGTTCACCGTCAACGGCGCCGACGGCCAGATGCTGATCGTCTACCACGCCCAGCCGGACACGGCCTCGGCCCGCGCCCTGGCGTTGTTGTCGTCGATGGTCGCGGTCAGCCCGCGTGATGGATCCCGGCCGCTTCCACCTTCGGCCCGAGCGCCTGAGCCAGCGCCATCAGGCCCGACGCCGGACGGATCATCACGGTGAAGTCGTCGATCAGCCCGTCGCGGCCGACGCGGACGAGGTCCATGCCCTCCAGCTCGCGGTCGCCCACCCGCGCGCGGAAGATCAGCGCGTGGACGGGCGCGTCGCCGTCGCCCGACAGCGCGTCGGTGTAGCGGAAGTCCTCGAAGGTCTGCGCGACGATCCGCAGCAGGCCGCCGACCGCCTCGATCCCGCGGTACTCGTGGAAGACCGCGGGCGAGTGGAAGACGACGTCCGGCGACAGCGTGGCCAGCGCGGCGTCCATGTCCTGGGCCTCGACGGCCGCGCGGAAGTGCTGAGGGGCGCTCATGGCGGGCACCCTACGCGCCTACGCCGCGACCTGCGGCATGTGCCGCTCGATGATCTTGCCGACGTCCGTCCCGGCCGGCAGCGTCCCGTAGTGCACGCCGCCGTCGCCGCTCAACCGCGTGGCCACGAACGCGTCGGCCACCTCGGCCGGCGCGTGGCGCAGCAGCTGCGAGGCCTGCAGGGCCAGCGCCATCCGCTCGACGACCAGCCGCGCGCGGTGCTCCAGCTCGGCGGGCCTGGCGAACTCGGAGCGCACGGTCTGGATGTAGGCGTCGTAGCGCGTGTCGGCGCCCGACGCCGCGTCCAACTCCTCCAAGAACACGTCGAGCGCCTCGGGCGTGCGCGCCAGCGCGCGCAGGACGTCCAAGGCCATCACGTTGCCCGAGCCCTCCCAGATCGAGCACAACGGCGCCTCGCGGTAGAGGCGCGGCATGCCGGACGCCTCGACGTAGCCGTTGCCGCCGAAGCACTCCAGCGCCTCGAAGGCGTGGTTGGGGAGGCGCTTGCAGACGTGATACTTGGCCACCGCGGTGGCGAGGCGCTTGAAGTGGTCGGCGCGCTCGTCGCCCGCCATCGCCTCGTCGTAGGCGCGGCAGAGGCGCAGCGTCAGCGCGGTGGCGGCCTCGGACTCGACCGCCAGGTCGGCGATCACGTTGCGCATCAAGGGCTGATCGATCAGCGTCTTGCCGAACGCCGCGCGGTGCGCGACGTGCCAGGACGCCAGCGCGACCGCGGCGCGCATGCCGCCGGCGCCGCCCATCACGCAGTCCAGCCGCGTGTGGCCGACCATCTCGATGATCGTCGGGACGCCGCGGCCGGGCTGCCCGAGCATGCGGCCCCACGCGCCCTTGAGCTCGATCTCCGAGGAGGCGTTGGACTTGTTGCCCAACTTGTCCTTCAAGCGCTGCAGCTGGAAGCCGGCGTTCTTGGTGCCGTCGGGCAGGAAGCGCGGGACGACGAAGCACGAGAGGCCCTCGTCGGTCTGGGCGAGCACGAGGAAGACGTCGCTCATCGGCGCGCTGCAGAACCACTTGTGGCCGACGAGCGTGTACTCGGCGCCCTCGCCGCCGCCGTTGACCGGGATCGCGACCGTGCTGTTGGCGCGCACGTCGGAGCCGCCCTGCTTCTCGGTCATCGCCATGCCGCAGATCGCGCCCGGCTTCTCGGTGGCGGGCTTCAGCGCGCCGTCGTAGCCGCGCGCGGTCAGGCGCGGGATCCACTCGTCGGCCAGCTCCGGCGTGGTGCGCAGCGCGGGGACCGCCGCGAAGGTCATGGTGATCGGGCAGCCGAAGCCGGCCTCGGCCTGCGTGCCGGAGATGTAGAGCGCGGCACGCGCGACGTGGGCGCCGGGCCGCGGGTCGTTCCACGGCAGCGCGTGCATCTCGTCGTGGACGCCGCGCGCCATCAGCGCGTGCCACGCGGGGTGGAAGGCGACGCTGTCGCTGCGGTTGCCGTAGCGGTCGTGCGTGTGCAGGACCGGCGGGTTCTCGTTGGCCTCGAAGCCCCAGGTCATCGGGTCGCCGGCCCAGAACGCGCCGACCTCGACCGCGCGGTCGTGGGCCCAGCCGCCGCCCTCGCGCGCAAGGCCCTCGACCAGCGGCGTGTTGTCCAGGAACAGGTTGCGTCCCTCCAACGGCGGGACCTGGTTGCGGACCTCGTGGGTGGCGTACTGCGACGTGGCGTCAGGCCGTGCGACGGTGGACATGGAGGGACAGCTCCTGGTCGGTGGTGGAACGGAGGCAGAAGGTGATGAGGGCGCCGACGAGCGCGTCCGGATCGGGATGCGCGCCGGGGGAGAGGGGGCCGACGAGCGCCTCGCCGATCGCGCCCACCAGCGCCGTCGCGGTGAACGCGGCGTCCTGGTCGGGCAGCTCGCCGGCGGCCACGCCGTCGGCGATCGCGCGCTCGAAGACCTGGGCGTAGGCGCGGCGGAACTGGAGCCGCTCGGCCTCGACCGCCGGGTCCACGGGCTCGGCCAGCAGCGCCCAGGCCAGCCTGCGGCCCCGCAGCGCGCGCCGCGCGAACGTCTCGACCGCCGCGACCAGCCGCTCGGGCGCCCGCGCCGCCGCCGCGTCGGCGACCGCCTCGGCGACCGCGTCGACCTCGCGCTGCGACGCGACCCGGAAGACCTCGGTCAGCAGCTCGGCCTTGGACGGGAAGTGCCGGTAGACCGTGCCGGTCGCGACGCCCGCGCGCCTGGCGACCGCCGCCACCTGCGCCTCGCGGTAGCCGCCGTGCGCCACCAGCTCGGTCGCGGCGCGCACGATCGTCGCCCGCGTCCGCGTGCGGCGTGCCTCGGTCTTCTCGGTCGGGCGGTAGGCCACGGTCACCAAGAAGTGAACCACGGTTCACAGCTTGAGGCAAGCGGCGGCGGCCCACCGGGGCGATCCGGGTCACTGCGAACGTCAGGGTGACGTCCGCAGTGACCCGCATCGCGGCGCGGCGCGGCCCGGCCCGGCGCGGCCCGGCGCGGCGCACCACGGCGGCCCGCGGCGTGCCTCCGGACGATCGTCCAGTGGCGCGCCTCGGCTCACTCTGGTTTCCTGCGCGGTCGCATGCCGACGCTGACGCCCAAGCCGGATCCCAGCCGCTGTCCGAAGTGCCGGGAGCGCGTGACGCCGTTCGCGGCCGGCTGCGCGATCTGCGGTGCCGACCTGGACCCGACGCGCTGGGACGTCGGGCCGAGCCTGACGCAGCGGGCGGGCTCGCTGGTGTCCGCGCTGCGCTGGTGGCAGCGCTGACGCGCGCCGCCGCCTAAGCCGCGCGCCGCGCGCGACGGCGCCGCCGGGCGCCCTCGATCGCCATCCCGACGAAGCCCGCCGAGGTTGCGACGAACGACGCGCCCGCGGCCGCCTTGTAGACCGGGGACCTGTCGGCCTCCGGGTTGAAGGCCAGCGGCAGGAAGGCCATGGCGTTGGTCCACGCGCCCACGCCGAGCGGAATCGACGCCCACTTCGGCGCGTCCGGGACCGCCGTCCCGATCGCGACGGTCAGCCCGCCGAGCATCGCGAGGTCGAGGTGCCATTGGCGGACCCGAGCGGCGGACTTCAGCCCGAGCAGCCGCCGCGCCGCCTCGGGGTCCTGGCGGATGAGCGTGTACGGCCAGCCGGCCAGCGCGCCGAGCGCGACCTCGGCCAGGCCGGAGACGACGAGCGCGCTGGGAGCGGGGCGTTGCGACATGGCGCGGGATCCTACGGCGCGACGCCCCGCCGCGATCCGGGTCGCCTCGCGCACGCCGTGCGCGCACGAGGCGACCCGCGTCCGGGAGCTACGCGGCGCCGGCGCCCACGCCCGCGGCGGCCAGCACCTCGGCGACCGAGCGCGGCGCGCGGCCGGTCAGCGCCTCGACGTCGCCGCTGACCTGGTCGAGGTACCCCTCGCGGATCGCCCGGCCGAAGGAGACCAGCAGCGGCGCGACCGCTTCCGGCAGCCCGGCGGCGACCAGCCCGGCCGCGAAGGCGTCGTCGTCCACGCGGGACTCCCGCGCGCCGTACAGCTTCGCCAGGTCCGCGCCGCTCAGCAGCTCCGGCCCGGTGATGTCATAGGCCTTGCCTGCGTGCTCGTCGCCGCCGGCCAGGACGGCGGCCGCGGCGGCCGCGCAGTCCTCGCGGCTGACGTACGCGGTCACGCCGTCGCCCATGTTGTGGTGGAACGTGCCGGACGCCGCGGCGGCCTGGGCCTCCGGGATCCGGAACTCGTTGTAGAGCGCGTTGCGCAGGAAGGTGTGGGCCACGCCCGACGCGACCAGCGCCTCCTCGGTCGCGCGGTGGTCGGCGGCCGCGCCCGCGGGGTTCTCGGCCACGGGGTTGGGGAGCGAGGTGTAGGCGATCAGCCGCGCGCCCGCCGCCGTCGCCGCGTCGATCGCGGCCTGGTGGCCGGCCATCCGCGCGCCGACGACGTCGGTGCTGACGATCAGCACGCGCGTCGCGCCCGCGAACGCGGCGCCCAGCGACGACGGCTCGGAGAAGTCGCCACGGCGGACCCGCGCGCCGCGCGCGGCGAGGTCGTCGAGCTTGGACGGGTCGCGGGTGATCAGGACGACGTCGGCGGCGTCGACGCCCTCGGTGTCCAGCAGCAGCTCGGCGGTGCGGCGCCCGAGGTGACCCGAGGCGCCGGTGATGATCAGGCTCATGTCGCTAACCGTAGCAAGAGCAGTTACGAATTCCGGGATAGACTGCGCGGAGAACCGCGATGGCCGGCCCGACCAACACCCAGTTCGCCCTCGGCGTGCACATGCTCACGCTGCTGGCGGGCAGCGCGCCCGCGACGCTCTCCTCCGACGAGATGGCGGGCTCGGCGAACTCCAACCCCGTCCACGTCCGTCGTGTGCTCGCGCTCTTCCGCGAGGCGGGCCTGGTCGCCTCGCGTCCCGGCGTCGGCGGCGGCTGGCGGCTGGCGGTCGCGCCGGACGCGATCACGCTGGCCGACGTCTGGCGGATCGTCCACGGCGAGGGCGACGTCCTCGGCCTGCGCTCGGCGCACCCGGACTGCCCGGTCGGCCAGTCGATCCAGGGCCTGCTCGCCGCGATCGACCGCGACGCGGCCCGCGCCGTCGAGGACCGCCTGCGCGGCACGACGATCGCGCGGCTGGTGTCCCAGGCGGCGGCCGGGGCGGACATCCGCGCCCTGGCGTGACAACGGCGGCGAAGGCGCGGGCGATACCGTTCGCCGCCTCCTCATGAAGATCATCTACACCCACACCGACGAGGCGCCCGCGCTGGCGACCAAGTCGCTGCTGCCGATCGTCGAGGCGTTCGCCGGGACCGCCGGCGTCGAGCTGGAGCTGCGCGACATCTCCCTCTCCGGCCGCATCCTCGCCCAGTTCCCGGACCGCCTGAACGACGATCAGCGGATCGCGGACGCGCTCGCCGAGCTCGGCGAGCTGGCCAAGACGCCCGAGGCCAACATCATCAAGCTGCCGAACATCTCGGCCTCGGTCCCGCAGCTGAAGGCGGCGATCTCCGAGCTTCAGGACCAGGGCTTCGCGGTCCCGGACTACCCCGAGGAGCCGTCCACCGACGAGGAGCGCGAGATCCGCGCCCGCTACGACGCGGTCAAGGGCAGCGCGGTCAACCCCGTCCTGCGCGAGGGCAACTCCGACCGCCGCGCGCCGCAGTCGGTCAAGGAGTACGCGCGCAAGCACCCGCACTCGATGGGCGCGTGGTCGGGCGACTCCAAGACCCACGTCTCGACGATGGGCGAGGGCGACTTCCGCTCCACCGAGAAGTCCACCACCGTCGCCGAGGCCACGACGGTGCGCATCGAGCACGTCGGCGAGAACGGCACGGTCACCGAGCTGAAGGGCGCCTTCGGCCTCCAGGCCGGCGAGGTCCTCGACGCCGCCGTCATGCGCCGCGCCGCGCTGGATCGGTTCTTCAAGGAGCAGATCGCCGAGGCCGAGGCCCAGGGCGTCCTGTTCTCCGTGCACCTCAAGGCCACCATGATGAAGGTCAGCGACCCCATCATCTTCGGCCACGCCGTCCGCGCGTTCGTCGGCGACGAGGTGTACTCGACGCTCGACGACGTCAGCCCCAACGACGGCCTCGGCTCGCTGCTGTCCGCGCACCCCGAGGTGAAGGACTCGGTCGACGCCGCGCTGGCCGCCGGACCCGACCTGTACATGGTGGACTCCGACCGCGGCGTCACCAACCTGCACGTGCCGTCCGACGTCATCATCGACGCGTCGATGCCCGCGCTGATCCGCTCCTCCGGCCAGGGCTGGGACGCCAAGGGCGAGCAGCGCGACGCCAAGTGCGTGATCCCGGACTCGTCCTACGCGGCGCTCTACGCCGAGACGATCGAGCACTGCAAGCGCCACGGCGCGTTCGACCCCACCACCATGGGCACGACGCCGAACGTCGGCCTGATGGCGCAGAAGGCCGAGGAGTACGGGTCGCACGACAAGACGTTCGAGATCGCCGCGCCCGGCGCGGTGCGGGTGGTCGACAAGGACGACAACGTGCTCTTGGAGCACGACGTGCAGGCCGGCGACATCTGGCGCGCGTGCCAGACCAAGGCCGCGCCGATCCAGGACTGGATCGAGCTGGCCGTCCGCCGCGCCCGCGCCACCGGCGCGCCCGCGGTGTTCTGGCTGGACGAGACCCGCGCCCACGACGCCGAGATCCTCAAGAAGGTCCGCCCGGCGCTGGAGCAGCTCGACACCGACGGCCTCCAGATCGAGATCCTGCCGGTCGCCGAGGCCGCGCGCTTCACGCTGGAGCGGGCGCGCCGCAACGAGGACACCATCTCGGTCACCGGCAACGTCCTGCGCGACTACCTGACCGACCTGTTCCCGATCCTCGAGCTGGGCACCAGCGCGAAGATGCTCTCGATCGTCCCGCTCATGAACGGCGGCGGGCTGTTCGAGACCGGCGCCGGCGGCTCGGCGCCCAAGCACGTCCAGCAGTTCCTGAAGGAGAACCACCTGCGCTGGGACTCGCTGGGCGAGTTCCTGGCCTTGGCGGTCTCGCTGGAGATGCTGGCCGAGAAGACCGGCAACGCGCGCGCCCAGCTGCTGGCCGACACGCTGGACCGGGCGACCGGCAGGGTGCTGGAGGAGCGCAAGTCGCCGTCGCGCAAGGCGGGCGAGCTGGACAACCGCGGCTCGCACTTCTACCTGGCGCTCTACTGGGCCCAGGAGCTGGCGTCGCAGTCCGACGACGCCGAGCTGGCCGCGGTCTTCGCGCCGCTGGCCGAGCGTCTGGCCGGCGACGAGGAGGCGATCGTCGCCGAGCTGAACGGCGTCCAGGGCGAGCCGGTCGACGTCGGCGGCTACTTCCACCCGGACGCGGCCCGCGCGTCCGACGCGATGCGCCCGAGCGCCACGCTCAACGACGCGCTCGCGACGCTGACCTCGGTCGCGTCCTAGGCCGGTCGGCCCCGGCGGGGCGGCTCCGGCCGTCCCGCCGCGCCGCGCCGACCGTTCGGCACCGATAGCTTTCGGGCCATGCCCAAGACAGTCACGGTGACCGGCGCGGCCGGCGCCATCGGATACGCCATCCTGTTCCGCATCGCCTCCGGCCAGCTGCTGGGTCCGGACGAGAAGGTGCGCCTGCGCCTCCTGGAGATCGAGCCCGCCCTGAAGGCTGCCGAGGGCACCGCCATGGAGCTGGTCGACTGCGCCTTCCCGCTGCTGGAGTCCATCGACATCACCTCCGACCCCAACGAGGCGTTCGACGGCACCAGCGTCGGCCTGCTGATCGGCGCCCGCCCGCGCACCGCCGGCATGGAGCGCGCGGACCTCCTGGAGGCCAACGGCGCGATCTTCAAGCCGCAGGGCCAGGCCATCAACAACCACGCCGCGGACGACATCAAGGTCCTCGTCGTCGGCAACCCGGCCAACACCAACGCCTTGATCGCGATGTCCAACGCGCCGGACGTCCCGAACGACCGCTTCACCGCGATGACCCGTCTGGACCAGAACCGCGCCTACGCGCAGCTGGCCTCCAAGCTCGGGATCGCGATCACCGAGATCGAGAACCTCGTCGTGTGGGGCAACCACTCGCCGACGATGTTCCCCGACCTCTTCAACGCCACCGTCAACGGCAAGCCCGCCGTCGAGGTCGTCGACGACATGGCCTGGTACGAGAACGAGTACCTGCCCAACGTCGGCAAGCGCGGCGCGGCGATCATCGAGGCGCGCGGGGCGTCCTCGGCGGCGTCGGCGGCCAACGCGGCGATCGACCACGTCCACGACTGGGTGCTCGGCGCGCCTGGCCGCGTGTCGATGGCCGTGCCGTCGCAGGGCCAGTACGGCGTCGAGGAGGGCATCATCTCCTCGTTCCCGGTCGAGGTCTCCGGCGACGGGTCCTACAAGGTCGTCGAGGGCCTGGAGGTCGGCGAGTTCGCCCAGTCCAAGATCGACATCACCGTCAACGAGCTCAAGGGCGAGCGCGACGCGGTGCGTGAGCTGGGCCTGATCTAGAAGGCGCGCCAGACGCGAAGGCGTGTCGGGTTCGGCCTCGAACGGGAAACGAGGCCGAACCCGTGCGCTTCCTAGGCCGCGTCCATCGCGTGCCAGCCCCGGCCCTCCTTGCGGATGAGCCCCTCCTTCTGCAGGCCCGGCAGCACCCGGTACAGGTAGTTCTGCTGGATGCCCATCTGCTCGGCGATCTCCGGGATCGTGATGCCGGGCGTGGCGCGCACGAGCTCCAGCGCCTGCTTGCCGCGCGTGCCCGATCCGCGCGGGCGCCCGCGCCGCCCCGAGCCCTCGCCGCCGTTGCCGTTGGCGCCGCCCGAGCCGCCGCCACCGCGCCGCCGCGCGGGGGCCCCGCCGGCGTTCACCCCGTCCAGCGCCGCGACCGCGGCCTCCAACCGGTGATACTCCTCCACCAGCGGTCGCAGCTCGTCTAGGCGTTGCTTGAGCTCACGCCGTTTTTCGTCTAGGAAGTCAGCCATCGATGACAACACCCTCTTCCGCATTACTGTTACTGACAGTGAAGTTTCATAGCACACGAGGTCCGCGTCAATGCGCCGCAAGGTGACCTGCACGGCGGCCACCCGCACGGGACAGGTCGCGGCGTTGCTCATCGCCCAGCTCGACCTCACCGCTCTGGTGCTCCTGAACGGACCCGAGGGGCTGGCCGACGACGTCGCCGGCGCGGCGCCCGCGCAGGGCTACGAGCCGCGCGTCCGCGGCGGGACATGGGCCGACGCCGCGGGCAGCGACCTGGTGGTGTTGGACGCCGTCGACGACGACGCCGGCGCCGAGATCGCCGCACGCTGCGCGGGCGCCGTCGTCGTGGTGGCGACGCCGACGCCGGTGGCCGACGTCGACCGCCTGCTGGCCGAGACGCGCCTGCCGCGCGCGCGGATCGTCGGCGCGGCCGTCGACGGCGCCGGGCCGATCACCGCCGCCGCGCGGGCGACCGAGATCGCCGACGCGATCCTGCGCGACCGCCGGCGCACGATCGTCGCCGCGGTGCAGGTCCTCGCCGAGGACGACGGCGCCGCCGACGTGGTGGTCCGCGACGCGCGCATCGGCGCGGGCGGGATCCAGGCGATCTTGTAGGGGTCGGTGGAGAACGCGCGCTCAGGCGCGCGCGTTCTCGACCAGCGCCTTCAGCCGCCGCAGCGACGCGTCGGCCTCCTTGGCCGGCAGCCCGCCGACCAGCGCGTGGCTGGCGAACTGGCCCAAGGGTCCCAGCGGCGCCTTGAAGTCGTTGCGGTAGTCGAAGCGCGTGCCGCCGCGGCCGTTGTCGGTCAGGCGGTACTCGGTCTCGGCGTGCGAGCGCGCGGGCCCGCGGCCCCGCCACATCGCGTGATGCGGCGGCTTGGACTGGGCGAGATGCCACTTCACCTTGAAGTTGGCCCCGCGCAGGTGCAGCACCTGCTCCATCTCGTCGTCGGAGTGGGAGACGAGCTTGCGGTGGATCGTCACCCACTCCTGCAGGCGCGTCGCGTCCATGACCGTGCGCCAGACCTCTTCGACCGGCGCGTCGATCTCGATGCTCGTGGCCACCTCGCTCACCGTCGCGCAGACCCTAGATGGTTGATGCGAACTTCGCGCGATCGGGGGCTCATCGGGCGCGCAGCTGCTCGGTCGACTCCCATTCGCGCAGCGCGCGCTCGATCGCCGCGTCGAGGCGGTGCAGGCGCACGCCGAGCAGCTCGGGCGCGCGGTCGTCGCGCGGCAGCAGGTCGCCGTCCAGGCCCTCCATCAGCGGGCCGATGAGCGCGTGGTCCTCGCCGGCGATCGCGGCGGCGACGCGGCCGGCGACCGGCGTGAGGCTGAAGCCCAGCCGGATCGCGGGGCGGCGCACGAGCAGCGCGTCGCGGATCCGCTCGATCAGCTCGCCGTAGCTGACCTCGTCCGGGCCGGCGATGTCGAGCGACACCGGGCCGTCGACGGCCTCCGCCGTCGCGCCGCGGACGAGGTAGGCCAGGACGTCGCGGCCGTCGATCGGGCGCGTGCGGTGGTCGCGCCAGGACGGCAGCGGCATCACCGGGACGCGCTCGACCAACCGCACCAGGAACCGGAACGAGCGCGAACGGGCGCCGACGACGATCGAGGCGCGCAGCGCGAGCCCCTCGGGCGCGCCGTCCAGCAGCGTGCGCTCGACCTCCAGGCGGCTGGCCAGGTGCGGCGAGGCGGCGCGCCCGGGCGGCACGAGGCCGCCGAGGTAGATGATGCGCCGGACGCCGGCGCGCGCGGCGGCCCGCGCGAAGCGCTCGGCGGCGCGGCGGTCGCGGCCGGCGAAGTCGTCGCCGGCGCCCGCGCCGGCCGGGGTCTCCATCGAGTGGATCAGGAAGTAGGCGACGTCGATGCCGTCCAGCGCCGCGTCCAGGCCGGCGCCGGTGACCGCGTCGCCGAGCGCGACGTCGGCGACGTCCACGCCGGCGGCGGCCAGGCGCCGCGGCGACCGCGCGAAGGCGCGGACGGCGTGGCCGTCGGAGACCAGGCGGGGGATGAGGGCGGCGCCGACGTAGCCGCTGGCGCCGGTGACGAGGATGCGCGCCATCGGGTTCGCGGATCGTGCCCGATCCGCGCCGAAGACCGACATGTAGGTGTTGCCCTATCAGGTCGGAGCGGGGCACGACGGCGTTCCCGCCAACCTCCCCGCAAACACCGCGAAACGGCGCTCGATTCCCGCTCTGTGCAGGTATTTCGGGCGATTTGTCGGCATTTGCGGAATGGCCCGATTCCGTCCGGAGCCCGATGTATGCGATTTGCGGGTTCCGGCGTTGCGGCGCTCGGCTCGGACGTGCTTCGATGGCCGCCGTCGTGAACGAGCTGGTCGAGAAGAAGGAGATCGCACCCCGGATGTCGAAGGCGCGCGCAAGGAGCAAGAAGCCGAGCTGCGAGGGGTGCTACTTCCGCTGCAACTTGCTCTGCGCGCTGGAGCTCGACGAGCCGTGCGCGACGTTCCGGCCCGACTCGCCGGAGGGCCTGCGCCCGCCGCGCCAGCTGCGCTTCCACTTCCGCCAGCCGGGGCGCACGACGACCGCGTGGGCGTTCCCGGACGCCCGCGAGCAGGCCGCTCTGCACGCCTGAGCGAACCGCCCGCGTTAGGGTCGATCGCATGAAGATCCGCGCCGCCGTCCTCGAGGAGTTCGCGAAGCCGCTCGTCGTCCAGGAGGTCGACCTGGACGGTCCCGGACCGGGTGAGGTGCTGGTCCGCCTCCACGCCTGCGGCGTCTGCCACACCGACATGTACACCGCCTCGGGCGCGGACCCGTCCGGGTACGCGCCGACGGTGCTCGGCCACGAGGGCGCGGGCGTCGTCGAGGCGCTGGGCGAGGGCGTGACCGACCTCGCCGTCGGCGATCACGTCGTCACGCTCTTCTCCCCGCAGTGCCGCGAGTGCCTGCACTGCCGCAGCGACAAGACGAACCTCTGCCTGGCGATCCGCGAGCAGCAGAACCTCGGCTACCTGCCCGACGGCACCACGCGCCTGCACCGCGGCGAGGAGCGCGTCCGCCATTTCATGGGGACCTCGACGTTCGCCGAGGCGACGGTCATGCCGTCGATCGCGTTGGCCAAGGTCAACCCGGAGGCGCCGCTGGACGTCGTCGCGTCGCTCGCGTGCGGCGCGACGACCGGGATCGGCGCGGCGTTGTACGTCGCCAAGGTCGAGCCGGGCTCGACGGTCGCGGTCTTCGGCGCGGGCCTGGTCGGCCTGGGCGCCGTGGCCGGCGCGCGGCTGGCCGGCGCCGAGCGGATCATCTGCGTCGACCTGGACGAGGGCCGCCTGGCCTCCGCCCGGGCCCACGGCGCGACCGACACGTTCATCGGCGGCGACGACAGCGTCGCGCGGATCCTGGAGATGACCGGCGGCTTCGGTGCCGACTACACCTTCGAGGCGACCGGCAACGTGAAGGTCATGCGCCAGGCGGTCGAGTCCGCGCGCATGGGCTGGGGCCTGGCGACGGTCGCGGGCGTGGCCGGCAAGGGCGAGGTCCTGGAGGTCGTGCCGCGCTTCCTCATCACCGGCCGGCGGATCGCGGGCGCGTCGTTCGGCGGCGCCAAGGGGCGCGACCGCGTGCCCGAGCTGGTCGAGCTGTACCTGAAGGGCGACCTCGACCTGGAGTCCTTCGTGACCAACCGCATTGCCTTGGACGAGGTCAACGACGCCTTCGCGGCGATGGATCGCCACGAAGGCGTGCGGACCGTCATCACGTCCTTCTAGGACTAGGGGTAGGGCTAGGACGAGCGCGAGGGCCGGGCGCGCGGCGCCACCGGGAACAGGCCGCGCATCGCCTGGAGCGGGCGCAGGCCGCGGTGGCGCGCCGGCGGCGCGGCCGGGGGCCGGCCGAGGAGGTGCTCGGCGCGCTCGTGCAGGAGGGCGACGACGGAGTCCGTCGTCGCGAACGGGTTGGCGACGGTCAGGCCGGAGCTGAGCGAGATCGCGGCGACCGGCACGTCGTCGGCGAGCGCGAGCAGGTGCGGGCCGGCGGGCAGGCGCCGGCTGTCGAGCCGGGCGAGGCGGTCGAGGGCCTTGTCGTCGTCCTCGGTCGCGCGGCGGATGGTGATGGGGGAGATGTCGGGGGTCATGCCAGAACATGGTGCGCGACGCCCGCCATCATGTCCAATGATGACTTGACGTAGCTGGCATCATGTTCTGTGATGCTCGATCTGAAGCTGTTGACGACGTTCCGCGAGGTGGCGCTGCGCCGGTCGTTCAGCGAGGCGGCGACCGTCCTCGGCTACACGCAGCCGGCGGTCTCCCAGCACGTGTCGCGGCTGGAGTCGGCGCTGGGCGTGCGGTTGCTGGTGCGCGACGCGCGCGGGGTCCACGCGACGCCCGCCGGCGAGCTGCTGCTCACGCGCGCGGCGGCGCTGCTGGACGCGGCGCGGCGCGCGGAGGACGACGTGCGCGAGGCGGCCGGCGCCGGGCGGCCGTGCGTGCGGATCGGGGCGTTCGCGACGCTGGCGGGCGGCCTGCTGCCGGGCGCGACGCGGGACCTGCGCGCGCGCCGGCCCGAGCTGCGGCTGGAGGTCAAGGTGCTCGAGCCCGACGACGCGATCGACCAGCTGCTGACCGACCGGCTCGACATCGCGACGATCATCGACTCCGAGCTGCAGCCGATGGCCGTCCGGCCCGGCGTCGAGCACCTCCACCTCTGCGACGACCCGTTGTTCGTGGTCATGGGCAACGACCACCCGATGGCGGGCCGCGCCTCGATCGGGCTGGAGGAGCTGGCCGAGGAGGGCTGGCTGATGCCCGACGTCGGCGGCACGTGCGCCGACTCCAACATCATCCTGCGCGCCTGCCGCGAGGCCGGCTTCGAGCCCGACGTGCGCCTGGCCTTCGACGACTACCCGGCCCTGCAGGGCATGGCCGCCGCCGGCGTCGGCGTCGCGCTGATCCCCTCGCTGGCGACCGCCAACCTCCGCTCCGACGTGGCGGTCATCCCGCTGCGCGGCCAGCCGCCCGCGCGCCGCATCGGCGCTGCGGTCCGCGTCGGCGAGACCTCGCCGACCGTCGACCACGTCATCGAGGCGCTGCGCGCCGCGGGCCGCGCGCTGCCGACCGGCCGGGCGTTGACCGCGGTGGCCTAGGCCTTCGCCGCCGCGGACGCGGACGCGGCAGCGGTCGTCGTCGCCCCACCGTGGCGCGCTCCGCGGTCTCACGCTCGGCGAGGTACCCGGTGGTCGACCCGGTGCCCTCAGCGTCCGATGGCTCCCGCGCCGGCGGATCCGGTCCATTGCCGCCGAACCCGCGCGATCGCTTCACGAACGCGCGACATCCCGCGCGGGGTTACGCTTCCGCGCACAGGAGAGAGGGGTCACGAGGGTGCGCATCACCGTGCTGGGCAAATCGCCCTCCTGGCAGGACGCGGGCGGGGCATGCAGCGGGTACCTGGTCGAGGAGGCCGGGACGTTCCTGCTGCTCGACTGCGGCAACGGGGTCTTCAGCAAGCTGCGGCGGTATCGCGACTACGTCGCGGTCGACGCGGTCGTGATCTCGCACCTGCACGCCGACCACTTCCTCGACCTCGTCCCGTACGCCTACGCCTTGACCTACGCGCCGCGCCAGCAGCCGGTGGCCGTCGACCGCTGGCCGGGCACCGAGACGCCCGCCAAGCCCAAGTTGTACGCCCCGCGCGGCGCGCGCCAGACGTTCCGCCGGATCGTCGGCGCCTGGGGCGCCGAGGACCTCATCGACAACGCGTTCGACATCTATGAGTACGCGCCCGGCGAGCGGATCGACGTCGGGCCGCTGCGGCTCGCCTTCCACGAGGTCCCGCACTGGCTGCCGACCTGCGCGGTCGACGTCCGCTCGGGCACCGACGGCGCCGGCCGCTTCACCTACGGCGCCGACACCGCGCCCACCGAGGAGCTCGTGAAGTTCGCGGCCGGCACCGACCTGCTGATGATCGAGGCCACGCTGCCGCGCCCCGAGCGCGACGGCGTCCGCGGCCACCTCACGCCCGGCGAGGCGGGCGACCACGGCAGCCGCGCGAAGGTCGGCCGCCTGGTCATCACGCACTTCTCCGACGAGATGGACGAGCTGTGGGCCCGCCGCGAGGCCGAGCGCGCGTTCGAGGGCCCGGTCTCGGTCGCCCGCGAGGGCGCGGTCTACGTGGTCTGAGCGCGAGGCGCCCAAGCGGTACATTCGTCGCGTGCCTCCCGAGCGCGACCTCTTCGCCAACTTCGAGCGCATGCGCCGCGAGATGGACGAGCTGTTCGGCGACGTCTTCGGCGGGGGCGTCCTGGGCCCGCGGCATCGCGGTGGGTTCTCCCCAGCGGTCGACGTCTTCTACGAGGGCGAGCCGCCGCGGGCGGTGGTCCACGCCGAGCTGGCGGGGATCGACCCCGACGAGATCGGCCTGGAGATCGAGGGCCGCGAGCTGGTGATCGCCGGCCACCGTCGTCCCGCGGACTCCGAGGGCCGCGTCTACCAGCAGCTCGAGATCGACTTCGGTCCGTTCCGCCGCGTCATCCCGCTCGGCGCCGACGTCGCCGCCGACGAGGCCCGCGCGACCTACCGCGACGGGATCCTGCGCGTCGAGCTGCCGCTGCTGACGCCCGAGCCGCGCACGCGGCGCGTGCCGATCGACGTCGTCGACGAGAGCTAGCGACGGGCGGGGGACGCCGTGATCGAGATCAGCGCCGAGGGTGGGGGCCGCCCGGTCGAGGTGGGGCAGCGCGGCCGCGTGCCCGCCACGCTCCCGGTCCTGCCGCTGCGCGACACCGTCCCGCTGCCGGACACGCTGACGCCGCTGGCGATCGGCCAGGAGCGCTCGATCGAGCTGGTCAACGACGTGCTGGCCGGCGACCGCCTGCTCGTGATGGTCGCCGCCCGGAACCCCGAGCTGGAGGCGCCCGGGCCGCCGGACCTCTACGACGTCGGCGTCGTCGGCGCGGTCGCGCGCATGATGAAGGTCCCCGACGGGACGCTGCGCATCCTCGTCCAGGGCGCGCAGCGCGTGCGGATCACCAACTGGGACCGCGAGGCGCCCTACCTCGTCGCGTCGATCGAGGAGCTGCCCGACGTCGTCGACGAGACGCCCGAGCTGACCGCGCTGACGCGCAACGTCCAGGAGACGTTCACGCGGATCGTCGAGCACGTGCCCTACCTGCCCGAGGAGCTGCAGCTGGCGGTCGCCAACATCGACGACCCGTCGACGCTCAGCCACCTCATCGCGGGCTCGCTGCGCCTGCCGACGCAGGAGCGCCAGGAGCTGCTGGAGGAGGTCGACGTCGCCCGCCGCCTGCGCCGCCTGGCCGAGGTCCTCGCCCGCGAGCTGAACGTCATCTCGATCGGCTCGGAGATCCAGAACCAGGTCCAGTCCGAGATCGACAAGGGCCAGCGCGAGTACGTCCTGCGCCAGCAGCTCAAGGCGATCCAGGAGGAGCTGGGCGAGTTCGACGAGTCCTTGGAGGAGGCGCGCGACCTCCGCGAGCAGCTCGAGGACATCGCCTTGCCCGACGACGTCCGCAAGCAGGTCGACCGCGAGCTGCACCGCCTGGAGCAGCTGCCGACCCAGGCCGCCGAGCACGGCGTCATCCGCAACTACCTGGAGTGGATCGCGTCGCTGCCGTGGGGCAAGAGCACCGAGGACGACCTCGACCTCGCCCACGCGCGCGAGGTGCTCGACGCCGACCACTACGACATCGAGCAGGTCAAGGACAGGATCTTGGAGTTCCTGGCCGTCCGGAAGCTGAAGCCGGACGCGCGCGGGTCGATCCTCTGCTTCGCCGGCCCGCCCGGCGTCGGCAAGACCTCGCTGGGCCGGTCGGTCGCCCGCGCGCTGGGCCGCACCTTCGAGCGCATCAGCGTCGGCGGCGTGCGCGACGAGGCCGAGATCCGCGGCCACCGGCGCACCTACATCGGCGCGATGCCTGGCACGATCATCCGCGCGCTGCGCGACGCCGGGTCCGACAACCCGTTGTTCATGATCGACGAGATCGACAAGATGGGCGCGGACTTCCGCGGCGACCCGTCGAGCGCGATGTTGGAGGTCTTGGACCCCGAGCAGAACGCGACGTTCCGAGACCATTACCTCGACGTGCCGTTCGACCTGTCCAAGGTCATGTTCATCTGCACGGCCAACGACCTGGACCGGGTCCCGGGTCCGCTGCGCGACCGCATGGAGATCATCCAGCTCGCCGGCTACACCGAGGACGAGAAGCTCCAGATCGCCAAGCGCTACCTCGTCCCGCGTCAGATCGAGCGCAACGGCCTCAAGAAGTCGTGGATCGCGTTCGGCGACAAGGCGCTGCGGCGCGTCGTCGCCGACTACACCCGCGAGGCGGGCGTGCGCGGGCTGGAGCGCGAGATCGGGACGATCTGCCGCAAGGTCGCGCGCGAGGTGGCGGAGGAGACGGATCCACCCGCCAAGCCGAAGAAGCGCTCGATCGCGCCCGAGGACGTCCGCGACCTGCTCGGCCGCCCGCGCGTCCACAACGAGACCCAGCGACGCACGGCCGCGCCGGGCGTGGCGACCGGCCTGGCCTGGACGCCGGTCGGCGGCGACGTGCTGTTCATCGAGGCCTCGGCGACGCCCGGCAGCGGCAAGCTGCTGCTCACCGGCCAGCTCGGCGACGTCATGAAGGAGTCCGCCCAGGCCGCGCTGACCTGGGTCAAGGCCAACGCGCACCGGGTCGCGCCCGAGCTCGAGGACGCCTGGTTCGCCGAGCACGACGTGCACGTCCACGTGCCCGCGGGCGCGACGCCGAAGGACGGCCCGAGCGCCGGCATCACGATGGCCACCGCGCTGGCGTCGCTGATCTCGCGGCGCTGCGTGCGCGAGGACGTCGCGATGACGGGGGAGATGACGCTGACCGGGCAGGTCCTGCCGATCGGCGGCCTCAAGGAGAAGGCCCTGGCCGCCCAGCGCAACGACGTCAAGACCGTCGTCGCGCCCGCGCTCAACGAGGCCGACGCCGAGGACATCCCCGAGCATCTGCGCAAGCGGCTGACGTTCGTGTGGGTCGACCAGATCGGCGACGTGCTCGACACCGCCCTGCAATCGCCTGCGTGACATCCGGGTGGGGCCGGGTATGCTCGCCGAAGAGCTTCGACCCCGACCCACAAGAGGGACCTTCATGGCCAAGAAGAAGAAGGCGGCCGCTGCCGCCGGAGCCGTCACGGCGGCCCGCTCCAACCCCTATGTCCAGCGCGTCGTCGAGGACGATGAGATCCGCGACAACGTGCGCGTCGCCTTCGAGGCCGCGCGGGACGCCTACGACCGGCTTGCCAACGGCAAGACGGTGTCCAAGACGCTGACCGACGACAAGAAGTTCCACAAGGACCTTCACACGGCGGCCGAGGCGCTCAAGGACGCCGGGGCTTCGCTGAGCAAGCCTCAGAAGAAGAAGCGCAAGGGCGGCCTCGGCCGCAAGCTCCTGCTTCTGGGCGTCGGCGCCGGCCTGGCGCTCGCGCTCAGCGCGGACCTGCGCTCCAAGGTGCTCGACGCGCTGTTCGGCGCCGAGGAGGAGTTCGACTACACCTCGACGACCGCGCCGTCGTCGGCGCCGGGCGCCTAGCCCGCGCCGGGACATCGGGTCTGCCGCGACGGGCGCTCCGACGGGGGCGCCCTCCGCGCTTCTCGGACCGCTCGTCGGGCGCCGCGGCCACGGCGGGCCGGCCGGCCAGCTAGGATCGTCGGTCATGGAGGCCGCGACCCAGCGCTCCCTCAGCGGGGAGAAGGCGCAGCGCATCGTCGACGCGATGCGGGCGTCGGTCGCGCTGCGCGGGGTCGCCGGGTCGACGTTCGACCACGTCGCGCGCGAGGCCGGCGTCTCGCGCGGGTTGTTGCACTACTACTTCGGCTCCAAGGAGCGCCTGCTGGCCGAGGTCGTCAAGCGGGACACCGACCTGCGGATGGCGGCCCTGGACGAGCAGCTGGCCACCGCGTCCTCGGCGGCCGACTTCATCGAGATGCTGCGCCGGACGCTCGACCAGATGCTGCGCGAGGACACCGAGTTCCTGACGCTGTCGTTCGAGGCCTTCACGCTGTCGCGCCGCAACCCGGACATCGCCGCGGAGTTCTCCGAGCTGGTCCGCCGCACGCGCGAGCACGTCGCGGGCGTGCTGGCCGCCAAGCAGGACGAGGGCGTCCTGGAGCTGCGCGCGGATCCCGAGGCGATCGCCGAGATCCTCTTCGGCCTCGGCGACGGCCTCGCGCTGCGGATCCTGGCCGAGCCGGAGCGCGACCACCGCGAGACCGTGCACGCCGGCACGCTCGCGGTGGCCGCCCTCATCGGCTGACCGGGGGCGGACGACCTAGCGGTCGATCCGCAGCTCGACGCGGCGGTTCTGCGCGCGGCCGGACTCGGTGGCGTTGGTCGCCTTCGGCTGACGCGAGCCGCGCGTGACCAGCGTCGCCTGGGCCTTGACGCCGTGGGCGTGCAGGTAGGCGGCGACCGCCTTGGCGCGGCGCAGGCCGAGGTCGTCCAGGTACCGGGCGTCGTCCGACGAGGCGTCGGTGTGGCCGACGACGCGGATCGCGACGGCGTTGCCCTTGACCCGCTCGGCCAGCCGGCCGAGCTGCCGCTGGGCGGCGGGCGTCAGCTTCGCGCTGTTGACGGCGAAGCCGCCGACCGTGACGCGCTCGTGCCGGCGGACCAGCGTCGCGACGCCCGCGGCCTGGAGCTTCTCGCCCTTGACCGGCGTGCCGGTGATCTTGACCGAGACCTTCAGGCCGTGCGGCGACTTGCGCATCAGCGCGCGGCCGGTGGCGTTGAGGGCCACGTCGACCCGCATCCGCTTGGAGCCGTCGGCCTGGTGGTAGGTGCCGGTGCCGACGAGGACCCGCTTGGCCGCGGCCGCGGCCGCCGTGCCGTGGGCGGTCGTGTCCAAGGCGTACAGGTCGACCTTGCAGGACGTCAGGACCGTGCCGGTGATCGAGCAGCCGACGCCCACGCCGTCCTTGCGGACGGTGATCGTCGCGGTGGAGCGCGTGCCCGAGCCGGTGCCGAGGACGGCGCTCAGCTTCGGCTTGCCGCCCGCGGCGCCGTTGTTGGTGTTGGTGTTGGTGGTGGCCGGCGTGCCGTCCTGCGTCCGCGGGGCGGGCGTGGGGGCGGCGTCCGGCGTGCCCGGCGTGCTGGGCGTGGCCGGCGTCGTCGTGGTCGTGTCCGGGGTCGGCGTCGTCGGGACCGTCTCGGCGACGACCGTCCACGCGAAGGCCGCGACGTCGCTGACGTTGCCGGCCGCGTCGGTCTGGCGGACCTTCAGCGTGTGCCGGCCCAGCCCGAAGCCGTCGAGCTTCAGCGGCGAGGCGCACTCCGTCCAGCCCTGGCCGTCGACGTCGCACTCGACGGTCGCGCCGTCCTCGAGGCCGCCGACCTGGACGTCGATCGCGTGCGAGGTGGTCTGCGCGGCCGGGGCGTTGGCGAACGTCGGCAGCGCCGGGCGGCTCGTGTCGACCGTCCACGTGCGGGTGGTCGCCGCGCCCGGGATGTCGTAGTCGTCGACGCCGCGCACCCGGAAGGTGTGCTCGCCGTCGGCGAGGCTCTCGAACGTCGCGGGCGACGAGCAGGTCGTCCACGTGCCGTCGTCCAGGCGGCACTCGTAGCGGGCGGCCTCGCCGCCGAAGGCGAAGGTCGCGGTGGTGTCGTTGGTGCGCGGCGCGGGGGCGCCGTCGCCGAGCACCGGCTGGGCCGGGCCGTCGAGGAACGCCGTGAACACGTCCTCGGCCTCCGGGCTCACGTGGCCGGCGGCGTCGGTCTGGCGGACCCGGAACGTGTGCGGGCCGCTCGCGTAGTCGCTGAGCGTGACCGGCGAGGTGCAGGTCGCCCAGTCGGCGTCGTCGAGCCGGCACTCGAACGTCGCGTCCTCCTCGCCCGTGAACGCGTACTGCGTCGTGAAGGCGTGGACGACGTCCTTGTCCTCCGTGATCGACGGCGCCAACGGGGCGGTCAGGTCGACCTTCCACGTGAGGACCTTCTCCACGCCGGCGTTGCCGGCGTCGTCGACCTGGCGGATCGAGAAGCGCTTGGCGCCCTCGGACAGGCCGACGAGGGTGACCGGCGACGCGCACGCGATCCACGTCGCGCCGTCGGCGCCGAGGCGGCACTCGAAGCGGCCGCCGGGCTCGTCGCCCACGAAGGCGACCGTCGCGTTCTGGGACGCGGTCACCGCGTCGGGCTTCGACGTGACGATCGGCGCGTTCGGGGCGCTCGTGTCGAGCGTCCAGGCGTACTCGGCGGGGTCGCCGACGTTGTTGGACCAGTCGGTCTGCCGCACGCGGAAGCTGTGCGGGCCGTCACCGGAGACGGGGAACGTCGAGCCCGTGGTGCAGGCGACGAACGTGCCGTTGTCGATCGAGCACTGGAACGTGCCGCCGGCCTCGGCGCCGGTCCACGCGAACGTCGGCGCGGCGGCGTTGGAGCGGGCGGCGGGCTTGGTCGTGATCGTCGGCACGCCGGGCGGCGTGGTGTCCGGCTCCTCGGCCGGCTCGGTGATCAGCGAGGTGTTGGTGTCGGTGCCCGCGGCGTTGGTCACGGTGCGGATCACGCGGAAGCTGTAGCCCACGTCGCCGGCGATGAGCCGGTAGCCGGCGTCGATCTCGCCGGGCATGTCCTGGCAGGTGCCCGTCCAGTCGTTGACGACGTCGGTGCAACGCTGCCACTGCCACTTCGTGGTGAACGGCGGCGTGGGGTCGTCGAACTGGTCGTCGAGCTTCAGCGTGTTGCCGATCTCGGGCGAGATGATGATCTTGCTCTCGGCGAGGTGCGGCTTCTGGGCCGGCTGCCAGGAGAGGCCGGTGAACGAGGCGCCGGGCGCGAGCTTGGTGTTCGGCACCATGACCGTCTCGTCCTCGGTGAGGTCGCGGACGTAGATCGACCAGGTGCCGTCGCCGGCGCGGTTGGAGATGAACGCGACCTTCTTGCCGTCGGGCGAGATCGCGGGCAGGCGCTCGTCGGAGCTCTCGGTGGAGCTCTCGATGTTGGTCGGATACGGGGAGGTCCCGTCGGCGTTGGCGACGTAGACGTCGTCGGACGCGACCTCGCCGTCGCCCTCGTTGCCGGGCGCGGTGTAGGCGATCTTCTGGCCGTCGCGGGAGACCGTGACGTGCCGGGGGTTCGGGTGGGCCCACTCGGCCCAGTTGGCCGGGGCGTTGCCGTCCGCGTAGGCCAGCGGCTGGTGGACGTTGTAGGCGCCCTCGTCGGAGAACCCGAAGAGCAGGTTGTCGCTGTTGGACCACGCGGTCGTGTCGGTGGTGGCGCCCACGACCAGGTGGATGCTCTGGTCGGCGATCCGGTAGGTCCTGACGCCGTCGGCGGGCGTGGCGAACGCGTAGGCGCTCCCGTCGGGGGACATCGAGGGCCCGGAGATGTCGTACGGCAGGTCGACCTTGGCGACCTGCCTCTGGGCCCACGGGTTGACGTCGAGCAGGTTCTTGTCCTGGTCGACGAGGAGCAGGCGGTTGCCGTCCGCGCTCCACTCGCCGGCGACGCCCTTGACGCCCAGCGGGTCGGTGAGCGTCGAGACGGTCTGGTCGTTGGAGCCGTCCGGGTAGATCGTGTGGACGGCGCCGTCCTGGGTCGAGAAGGCGAGGACGCCGTTGTCGTAGGCCTTGTAGAGGGTCGCCGAGGCGCCGGTGGGGAGGGCCAGGGCCGCGGCCAGGACGCCGCCGACGGCAGCTGCGGTGATACGCGCTGCGTGGCGCGCCTTGGGGGAGTGCATAGGTCCCGGTGATCGGACCTCGCACGTACCGGTTCATGGCCCGATCGGGGGAGGGCGTCCGGCGCGGGACATCCGCGTCTCCCGGGAGACGGCGGCGTTCACCGTTACCTCTTGCGCTTCTTCTTGCTCTTGGCCTGCTTCTTGGCCGCGACCTTCACGGTGGCCCGCTTCCCGCGCGTGCCGTCGGCCTTGAGGCCGGTCACGGTGATCGTCGCGCGCGTCGCGCTCGCCACGGCCGGGATGCTGAAGCGCGTGCCGGTCTGGCGGGCGAGCAGGCGGCGGCCGTCGGAGAGCGTCGCGCGCAGCTCGTAGCGTCGGGCGTTGGCGGCCTTGGACCACGTCACCGCCAGCTTGGTCCCGCTGCGTCGCGCCTTCAGGCGCTTGGGCGTCGCGGGCTTGGGCGGCGGCGGGGCGACGTAGGACGCGACGGTCAGCTGCGCGCGCGGCTTGCCGTAGGAGGAGACCAAGGCGATGATCTTGCGCGGGCCGCCCGGGCCGTCGGCGGGGGCGAAGCGGATCGTCCCACGGCCCGCGCGCGCGACGCCGCCGATCGGCCTGGCCGCGCCCTTGCCCTGCTCGGCGAACGTCACCTTCTGGCCGGGGCGCGGGGCCACGTCGTAGGACAGGATCCGCGTGCGGCCGGCCCCGGCGCGCTTGACGCCGGCCGTGACCTTGGGGTCCTGGAGGCCGTCGGCGGCCTGGACGCCCGCGATCGGCGCGCTGTCGGCCTGCGGCTCGACGGTCCAGGTCCCGCTCGCCGGCGCCTTGACGACGAAGTACGTGGTGTTGGTCTGCGGGTTGTGGAAGGCCAGCGACGTCGCGGTCTGCGCCTTGGTGCCCGGCGTGTCCTCGATCCGCGCGCCGCCCGGGCCGACGAGCGCGACGTGCGGCGGCGCGCCCTGGCCGGTGACCGCGACGAAGCCCGAGGGCACGCCCTTGCCGAACGACAGCGTGCGCGCGCCGGCGCCCGCCTGCGCCGCGGCGGCCGTCGCCTTGTAGGGCCCGACGTCGCAGCCGGAGAACATCAGGTCGAGGCCGTCGCCCCACTTGTAGCCCGCGCCGAAGTCCGCGATGAACGTATGCGCGCAGCCCGCGAAGCCGACGCTGCTGAAGACGACGTCGCCGCCCGCGCAGCCGAGGTCGCCGAGGCAGATGTTCGCGCTCGCGCCGACGTTGAAGGCGGACTTGAACAGCCAGCCGTTGAGGTCGGCGACCGCCTTGAAGCCGGAGACCTCGTAGCCGAGGTGGCCGCCGAAGCCGACGTAGCCGTTGGTGCGCAGCTCGAAGAACGCGGTGGCCAGCGGCACGCTGACCAGCGAGACGCGGCCGTCGACGCGGAAGATCGCGGGGTCGCCGAGCGTGAACGTCAGGTCGCCGTCGACGCCGACCGCCGCGACGCCCGCGATCGTCGGCCCGGCGTTGATCGTCACGCCGCCGGTCAGCCGCAGCGACGGCTGGGTGCTCAGCGCGAAGCGGATCTTCTTGAGGTGCGTGACCGCGAACGGGTCGAGGATCACGCCTGGCTCGGGCAGCGTCAGCTCGCCACCGAGGTGGTCGAGGTCGCCGTGCACGAAGCCGACGTCGGCCTTCAGCGACGGGCCCGGCGGCTGGGGCGGCAGGATGACGTTCGCGCCGCCCTGCCACGACGCCTTCTCGGCGTCGTAGTCGAAGAACAGGTCCTTGATCTCCAGCGGGCCGATCAGCGCGTCGCCGACCTTGACGTGCAGCTCGCGCAGGTGGACGCCCGCGACGTTGTCGGCGCGCACGGTCAGGTCGCCGGTGACGCCGCCGAACAGCGCGGGCAGCGCGAGGTGCACCGGCACCTCGACGCCGCCGCCGCGGAACTTGATGTCCACGCTGCCCTTCAGCGGGAACCCGAGCAGGTTGCCGCCGCCGCTGACGTCGAACGTCCCGATCGACGCCGTCGACCCCTTCGGCAGCGTGATGTCGATCGCGCGCTTGAACAGGACCGTGTCGCCGAGCTTGACGGTCACCGCCGCGCCCGACGAGGTGATCGTCCGGTTCTTGATGTCGAACTTGAGCTTGCCGCTGCCCAGCTCGACCCGCAGGCCGTTGATCCGCACGCCGCCGGTGGCGGTGTACGTGTCGCCCTCCTTCTTCAGGCACGCGTCGGCGATCACGTCGACGGCGGCGAACGTCAGCAGGCGGCACGCCGCGGGCGGGACCGGCGGCGTCGGCGTCTGCCCGCCGCCGGGCGGGGTGGGGCCGCCGGGGATCGGCGGGACCGTGACGTGCAGCGAGACGCTGGGGTCCGGCAGGGCCTGCAGGAAGATCCGCGGGTTCTGCTCGCCGCCGTTCTGGGACTCCCACAGCGCGCTGCCGACGAAGCCGTCGGCGAGCTGGCGCGCGGTCGCGCGCGGGTGGGCGATCGTGAAGTCCTGGCCCAGGAGCTGGATCTGGTCGCCCCACGTCGTGCCGCCGTCGGCCGACGCGCGGAACCCGAGGCCGTTGACCGAGTCGGTGAACAACGCCTGCAGGACGCCGTTGGTGTCCTGCACGATGTCGCGCAGGTTGCCGGCCGTGCCGTCGCTGACCACGCGCGGCGCGCTCAGCGCGGTGCCGTCGAGGGTGCGGATGAAGTACTTGCGGTACGAGTCGCCGGCGGCGGTCGAGCGGTAGAGCAGGTAGGTGCCGCTCGGGCCGGTCGTCAGGCGCGGCAGCTCGGCGTCGGGGACCGTCAACGGCGCCGACCAGTTGGCGGCCGTGTTGATGTAGGACGCCGCGCACGGGCTGGCCGGGCAGGTGAGCGTGCGGATCGTCGTCTTCGTGCCGCCGAGGTTCGACCACGCGGCGGCGAAGTGCGTGGCGTCGATCTGGACGATCGACGGGTCGTAGCCGTAGGCGGTGTCCAACCGCGCCTTCTGCGTGTCGGGCGTGAACGGCGTCGCGCCGCCGCCGAAGGGCGCGATCGGCTGCGCCTGGATGATCGGGCCCTGCGTCGGCGCGGCCATCGTGAGGACCTGGCGCCCGGCGCCGTCGAAGACCGCGGGCGTCGGCACCGACGGCTCGCCCGGCGGGACCGTGCCGATCGCGTTGCCGGCGTCGAAGGTCTCGCCGCCGTCGTCGGAGACGTAGAGCACGTTGGCGCCGTTGGAATGGCCCATGATCGTGCCGCAGCAGCGGTGGGTCAGCACCATCACCTCGCCGAACGGCGAGATCATGACCTTGGGGCCTTCGAAGTCGGTGTTGTTGGTCTCGCCCGGGGTCGGGACGAACGTCTTGGCGTTCTCGCACGCGCTGCCACCGCGCGGGATCTGGCAGTAGTGCGTGATGTCGTAGTTGCCGGGCCGCGACTCGTTCCAGACGAGGTGCGTCACCCCGTCGCGGTCGACGACCGAGTCGGGCAGGTTCCCGTTGGCGACCACGGAGGCCGCCTGGGCGCTGGACGCCCAGAGGCCGAGCACGACGAGGACCGCCACCACCAGCTTGGACCGTTGCACGGGGCGCCAGCCTGCCGGCCAGCGTCCGAGCGGTCAACGATGCGGACGGGTGGTTTGCCGTGTGGGGGCGCCCGGGAGCGGCACGCGGGCGATCGCGCCCTCGCGGCGGGCGGCCAGCCACGCGGTCGCCTGGGCGGCGGGCAGCGGGCGGCTGAGGACGTGGCCCTGGATGGCGTCGGCCCCCAGGCGCGCCAGCGCTTCCCAGGTGCCGTCGTCCTCCACGCCCTCGGCGACGACGCGCAGCCGCAGCGCGCGGGCGAGGGCGAGCGTCGTGGCGACGATCGCGGCCGCGTCCTCGTCGCCGGTCAACGCGGCGATCAGCGTGCGGTCGACCTTCAGCTCGGCCAGCGGCAGCCGCCGCAGGTGGTGCAGCGACGAGCGGCCGGTGCCGTAGTCGTCCAGCGCGATCGTCACGCCGCGGCGCGCGAGCGCGTCGAGCGTCGCGGTCGCGTCCCGCGCGCCGGCGGTCAGGGCGTCCTCGCGGACCTCCAGCGTCAGCGCGGTCGGCGGCAGGCCATGGGCGTCCAGCAGCGCCAGGACGTCGGCGGGCAGCGCGTCGTCGTGCAGGTCGCCCGGCGCGAGGTTGACCGCGACGGTCAGGTCGAGCCCCTCGGCGCGCCACGCCGCCAGCCGGCCCAGCGCGACGTCCAGCACCCGGCGCGTCAGGCGGCCCATCGCGCCCGAGCGCGCGGCCAGCGGCAGGAAGTCCGCGGGGACCAGCAGGCCGTTGACGGGATGGCGCCAGCGCACGAGCGCCTCCATCCCGACGACCCGCCCGAGCTGCGGGTCGGCCTTGGGCTGGAAGAAGACCTCGAGCTGGTCGCCGTCCAGCGCGTCGCGCAGCTGCTGGCCGAGCGCGAGGCGGTCGCGGGTGTGGAGGTCGCGTGCGGGGTCGTAGAGCGCGACGCCACCGCCCGCGCCCTTGGCCAGGTACATGGCGACGTCGGCGCGGCGCAGCAGCTCGCCGCCCTCGGTCGCGTGGTCGGGGTGCAGGGCGACGCCGACGCTGACGCCGACGTCGAGCGCCAGCCCGTCGATGGCGAAGGGCCGCGCGACCGCGTCGACGACCGTGGTCCCGGCGGCGAGCGCGGCCGCGCGATCGGCGCCCGGCGGCAGCAGGACGGCGAACTCGTCGCCGCCGAGACGGGCGATCAGCGCGTCGTCGCCGGCCAGCGCCTCGGTCAGCCGTCGGCCTACGAGCTGCAGCAGCGCGTCGCCCGCGGCATGGCCGAGCGTGTCGTTGAGCTCCTTGAAGCGGTCGAGGTCGAAGATCAACAGCGCGAACGGCAGGTCCTCGGCGTCGGCCTCGCGCAGCACGGCCTCCAGGCGGCGGTGGAAGTGGCGGCGGCTCGGCAGGCCGGTGAGCGCGTCGGTCAGCGACTCGTGGCGCGCCTCGGCCAGCAGCTGGTACTCGCGCAGCGTGATCGTCGTCCGGGCCAGCGCGACGAGCACGGCGGCGAGCGCCAGCACGACCGTGACGTCGTTGAGCGCCGTGACGTGGTCCAGCGCGAGCAGGCCCAGCGCGACGACGCTGAAGCCCGCGGGCAGCAGCAGGACGCGGACGCCGTCGGCCGTGACGGTCTGGTCGGCGTCGTGCGGCGGCGCCCACGCGGCGGCGGCCAGCAGGCCCAGGCCCGCGGGCCAGAACGCGGCGGCGAAGGGGATCTCCGCCGCCGCGGTGGTCGTCGTCGCCAGGTCCGCGACGAACCAGGCGAGCATCGCGCCGCCGAGCAGCAGCCAGCGGACGCCGGGGCGCCAGCCCGACATCGCGGCGATCGCGAGGATGACGACGACGAACGCCAGGTCGCCGAGCGGCCGTCCGCTCTGCACGAGCGCGATGCCCGCGGCCGCGAAGGTCAGCGTCGCGACGACGCCGTCCATCCACGTCGAGGCGGGCGCGCGCACGAACGACCGGCGCATCAGCCCGACGACCGTCACGCCGATCGCCGACGTGGCGGCCAGCCAGACCAGCTCGCTCGGCGTGCCGGTGGCCAGCGCGCCGGCCGCGGCGGTCCCCAGGCCGAGGGCCAGCGGCGTCCAGACGCGGCGCTCGCGCTCCACGGCGACGGCGCGCGCCGCGACGACCGCGGTCGCCAGGACCGCCGCCAGGCCGGGCGCCCACCGCCGGCCGACCGCGTCGGCGGCCAGCGCCACGACGACCACGGCGATGGCGCCGATCGCGATCCGCACCGCGACCCGCGTCCCCGTCGTGACCCCTGTGCCCGCCGAACGTCCCACAGCGGTCCCATCGACGGGGCTCCGGCACGCTTGACCAATCGCGCGCAGGTTCGACGGACCGCCCTGACGCACCGGCAGAGCGGGCCCACAACGTGCCCGAACCTCCACATCTCGCCGGGGAACTTGCGCCGGGCGTGCGCAAAGCCGTGCAGATCCGCGCAGGGTGTGGACAACCGCACCGCGCCCGTGGAGGCTGCACGAGCCCCGATGACCGACCGTCCCGATCCCTACCGGAGCGTGGCCCGCGAGCTGCTGTGCGTGCTGGCCGCCGAAGGTCGCCCCATGACCCTGCGCGAGCTGGATGAGCCCGGCCGCCTGGCGGGCGACGACGCCGCGTTCCAGCTGTCGGTCGCGCGCGTCGCCGGGTTCGTCCGCGCGGTCTCGGCGCCGGTCGGGCTGGGACCCATGCGCACCGAGCCGCGCTACCAGCCGACGACGCTCGGCTGGATGATCGCCCGCCGCACCTCGCGGGCGGGCGCGCTGGCCCGTCAGCTGCGCGCCGCCGAGGACGCCCCGTGGGCGCCCGAGGCGCGGGTCGCCTGAGCGCCTAGAGCGCGCCCGGCAGGTCGCCCGGCGTCCCGGACCTCGAGCGCCAGTGCTCGGGCAGGTCCGGGTGCTCCAGGAACAGCAGGTGGTCGTCGGTGCCGGAGGCGCCGACGGCGTCCCAGACGATCGTCAGCGCGTCGTCGAGGTCGTCGGCGTCGACGGTGACGGTGAACGCGCCGTCGGCGTCGGTGTCGGACACGCTCGCCTCGTCGGGCAGCGCGGAGGCCAGCTGGTCGTGGGCCTGCTCGTCGCGGGGCGTCCCGCCGTGCTGGGTGATCAGGCCGATCTCGTACTCGGGCATGAGGCCCGTTCTACTACCCGATCTTCGGCGAAGTCCACGGGGACGCCAGCCGCGTGGCCAGCAGACCGGGGAGGTCGTCGATCGCCACGCGATCCTGCGCCAGCGAGTCGCGGTCGCGGACGGTGACCGTGCGGTCCTCCAGGGACTGGTGGTCGATCGTCACGCACCACGGCGTGCCGATCTCGTCCTGGCGGCGGTAGCGCTTGCCGATCGAGCCGCCCTCGTCGTACTCGGTCTGCATCAAGGGCTTCAACGTGGCCTGGACCTCCTGCGCCAGCTCCGGCTGGCCGTCCTTCTTGACCAGCGGCAGGATCGCGACCTTCACCGGCGCCAGGCGCGGGTGAAGGCGCAGGACCGTGCGGACGTCGGGCTTCTCCGGCGTGCCGAGGTCCTCCTCGTCGTAGGCGTCGCAGAGGAACGCGAGCATCGAGCGGCCGACGCCCGCGGCGGGCTCGATGACGTGCGGGACGTAGCGGCGGCCGTCGGGCTCGACGACCTCGATCGGCTTGCCCGACCCGTTGCCGTGCGCGGTCAGGTCGAAGTCCCCGCGGTTGGCGATGCCCTCCAGCTCCGACCAGCCGATCGGGAAGAGGTACTCGACGTCGGCGGTGCCCGAGGAGTAGTGCGACAGCTCGTCGGCGTCGTGGTCGCGCAGGCGCAGGTGGTCGGTCCGGATGCCGAGGTTCGTGTACCAGTCGAAGCGCGCCTGCTTCCAGTGCTCGTACCACTCCGGCGCCTGCTCCGGCGGCACGAAGAACTCCATCTCCATCTGCTCGAACTCCAGCGTGCGGAAGATGAAGTTGCCGGGGGTGATCTCGTTGCGGAACGACTTGCCGACCTGCGCGATGCCGAACGGGGGCCGGCGGCGGGCGAAGCTCAGCACGGTCTTGAAGTCCAGGAAGATGCCCTGCGCGGTCTCGGGGCGCAGGAAGACGGTCTGGCCGCCGCCCTGCACGGGGCCGATCGAGGTCTGGAACATCAGGTTGAACTCGCGCGGCTCGGTCAGGTCGCAGTCGTCGGTCTGCCCCGGGAGCTGGGAGGGCTTGCGGCCGCAGCGGATCTCGGGCTGGGAGTCCGGGTCGGCGATGGCCTCGGCGAGGTGGTCGGCGCGGAAGCGCCTCTTGCAGGTCTTGCAGTCGACCAGCGGATCGGTGAAGCCCGCCAGGTGGCCGGAGGACTCCCACGTCTTGGGGTGCTGGATGATCGCCGAGTCCAGCGCGACGACGTCGTCGCGCTCCTGCAGCATCGCGTCCCACCAGGCGTCCACGACGTTGCGCTTGAGCAGCACGCCGTAGTGCCCGTAGTCGTACGTGTTGGCGATGCCGCCGTAGATCTCAGAGGCGGGGAAGATCAGGCCGCGGCGCTTGCACAGCGCCACGATCTTGTCCATCGTCACGACGTCCTGGGTGGGCACGCGCGCCACGTTACCCGAGCCCGACGGTCCATCCGTTTCCCGTCCTGCTGACGCTCCGGCGAATCGTTCGCCGGCACTCGTATACTGGGAGTGCCAATGCCCATCTACGAATACCGACGCCCGAACGGAACCACCTTCGAGGTCATGCAGCGCATGACCGACGACCCGCTGACGCACGACCCGGAGACGGGCGAGCCGGTCGAGCGCGTCTTCCACCCGGTCGCCGTCCACTTCAAGGGCAAGGGCTTCTACAACACCGACTACGGCACCAAGCGCCGCAACCGCGAGCTGCGCGAGTCCGCCGAGTCGGGCGCCGACAAGTACGAGGCCAAGCAGGCCGAGAAGAAGGCCGACGCCAAGAAGGCCGACGCCGCCAAGCCCGCCGCCGCCGCGAAGTCCGCCGACAAGAAGCCGGCGGACAAGAAGAAGTCCGCCAAGAAGTAGCCGCGCGGCGGTCCGGCGCATGCCGTGACGCCGTCCAGTGGTGTGGGGTTCGGCGAATGGGGGTAGAGGCCGTCGGCCGTTGCCCGCCCTCTCGAAGGAACCATGACGCCCATCTCCCCGCGTTCGGTGTCCGTCCCCACGAGCGTCGCGCTGCTCGCCGCTCTCGTGCTGCTCGCGCTGTCCGGCCCCGCGCCGGCGGCGAACCTGTCGGTCCACCCGATCCCGGCCGCCAACGCCAAGCCGGGGCAGATGATCGCCGGCCCTCACGGCTGGCTGTGGTTCACCGAGCCGGGCGTCGAGCACGAGGTCGGGGTCTTCGACCCGCACACCGGCGGGTTCGCGCGGATCGCGCTCCCGGCGGTCTCCGAGGCGACCGAGGACGAGGGCACCGTGCGCCTCGCGCAGGCCGCCAACGGCTACGTGTGGGTGCTCGACAACGGCGGCCAGGAGCTCTACCGGATCGACGCCGCCGGCAACGCGGCGCACGTCAAGCCCTACGGCAACCGCGGCCTCGACGGCGACTCGTCCTACGACGACGCGCTCTCGATGCCCGACCAGATCGTTCCCGCGGCGGGCGGCGGCGTGTGGACGCTGTTCTCCCATCACAACCCGAGCCTGCCGGGCAACGACTACAACGGCGCGACGATCGTCCGCGACGACGGGTCGCCCCAGCTCATGACCGCCGCGGCCTACGAGGATCCGCATCCGGGCGTCCTCGCGCCCGACGGCGCGCTGTGGATCGCCGACCACCAGAACGTCACCCGCGTCGGGCCCGACGGCGCGGTCGCCCGCTACCCGACCGGCCTCAACGCGCTCTACGCGGTCAGCGCGATCGTCATCGGCCCGGACGGCAACCCGTGGTTCTCCGCCTACGAGACGGGCAGCTGGTTCACGAGCGACGACGACGGCGTGATCGGCCACCTCGTCGGCGGCCAGGTCGCGCTCACGGCGACCAACGCCAAGGCCTCGCCGAAGTCGCTGGTCGTCGGCCCGGACGGCGCGCTGTGGTGGGCCGAGGCGCTGATCGCCCCCAACGCCGGCGACCCGCGCGGCGCGATCGGCCGCCTGGACCCCGCGACCGGCGCCGTCCAGGAGGGCGCGCTGGGCAACTACCGCCCGTCCGCGCTCGCCTTCGCCGACGACGGCACGCTGTGGTTCGCGGACCCCGACGCGAACGCCATCGGCGGCGTCGCGGTCGACGGCGCGCTGTTCCCGGTCCCGTCGCCGCCCCCGGTCCCGTCGCCGGCTCCGGTCCCGGCCCCCGCCCCGGCGCCGACGCCCAAGAAGCCGTCGACCCATCCGTCGGTGGCGTCGACCCGGCTGCGCGTCAGCAAGCATCGCGTCGCGGTCTCCGTGGCGTGCCCGAAGGCGGCCAAGTCCACCTGCCAGGGAACGCTCCGGCTGCGCACCGCCGCCAAGGTCAAGCTCAAGGGCCACAACCGCAAGGCGATCGCCACCGTCTCGAGCACCGGGCACTACAAGGTCAAGCCGGGGCACAAGGCGACCGTGCGCCTCACGCTCAGCAAGACGGGCAAGGCGGTCGTCCGCCACGGCCGCACGACCAAGGTCACCGTCGAGCTGATCCCCAAGGGCGCCAAGAAGCCGGTCGCGACCAAGAAGGTCGCGCTGCGCGGCTAGCTGTTCTGCCTCGGGTCGTTCCGAACGCGGGTGATGGGCGGCCGGTTTGAGAGCGAGCTGTGGTTTCGCTCGTTGTTGTAGTGGTGCAGCCAGTGTGGCAGTGCTGCTGCTCGTGCGTCGCTTGAGCGGTAGCGCTGCCCGAGGCCCCATTCGCGTTTGAGGGTCTGCTGGTAGCGCTCCACCTTGCCGTTGTGGCGCGGGGTGCGGGGCTTAATGGTGCGGTGGCGGATCCCGTGGGCGGCAAACAACGCGGCCAGGGCGTTGTTGTTGGTGTAGGTCCAGGCGTTGTCGGTCTGCCAGCGCTCGATGACGATGCCGTGGCCGGCAAAGAACGCGATCGCGCGCTGGGTGAAGCCCAGGACGGTGGCGGCCTTCTCATCTGAGTGCAGCTCGGTGTAGGCCAGGCGGCTGTGATCGTCGATCGCGCTGTGGGCGAACTCATAGCCGACCTTCTCGCGCTTCTGAGCAGCGGTCCTGAAGCGGTCGCCGGTGACCGCGTGTCCGGGCGAGGAGAACCGCGCAAAGCGCTTGACGTCGTTTTGGATCAACGCCCCGGGACAGGGCCACTCAAAGCGCTGGACGGCCTCTCGCGGCGCCTTGGGCATCCGAGAGATTCCGCGCCGGCTCAGACAGCGCGAGACCGTCGCGTGAGCCAGCCCGAGTTCTGAGGCGATCAACCGCGGCCCCCAACCCGTGCGTAACCGGGCCTCACAGACCAGGTCGCAGACCTCGACGCTGGTTCGTGTCGGCTGTCGATGCGGCGTCGAGGACCGATCCTGCGCCCAAGCGCCCGAAGCCCGCTCAGACTCCGAGGCCTGGCGATAGCGATCGATCCAGAACTGAACCGTCGAAACCGAGACTCTGCGCCACTCGGCGGCCTGCCGTCGAGAGTGTCCTTCAACAAGGCATTTCTCGACCAACTCAACACGCTGCCAACTGGGCAGCCACCTACGCTTGTCGGGCATCCGGGCTTGAGACCTCCAACGGCCATGGATCTGTGAGAGGACCCACAGCCTCGGCCTCAACCCGGATGCATCAACCCCCGTCAGCCGTTCGAAACGTCCCGAGGCACGTCAACTAGCCCTTCAGGAAGCGCTGGACCGCGCGCTGCTTCTCGGCGTCCGAGACGTGCAGGCCGGCGCCGCCGTCGGGCGCCGTCTCGGGACCGTCGGGCTTGAGGACGCGCGGGGTCGGCGAGCCGGAGGTCGAGAGCGCGCCGAAGAGGCCCAGGAGCGTCGGCCCGGACATGTCGGAGCGCAGGGCCTTGGGCGTGTTCCAGGCGATCCAGGGCAGGCGGAAGAACGCGCCCGGCGAGACGAGCCGGGACTTCATCGCGCTGAGGATCTTCTGCTGGCGGCGGGCGCGCGTCAGGTCGTTCTCGGCCGGGTTGCAGAGGTTCTTGCGCGTCCGGGCCAGCGCGAGCGCCTGCTTGCCGTCGATGTGGCTCTTGCCCTTCTTCAGGCGGAGCGTGTAGCCGCCGTTCTTGTAGCCGCCGTTGATCTTCGACACGACGCAGCCGCCGTCGTAGGTGATGCCGCCCATCGCGTCGATGAGGTCCGGGAAGTTCTCGAAGTTGACCTCGATCAGGTGGTTGACCTTGAGGCCGAGGTAGTTCTCGATCGTCTGGGTCGCCAGCGCGGCGCCGCCGAACGCGTAGGCGGCGTTGATCTTGTTGGCGCCGTGGCCGGGGATGTCGACGATCGTGTCGCGCGGGATCGACAGGCGCGCGTTCTTGCCGCCGCCGACGCGCATCAGCAGGATCGAGTCGCTGCGGCCGGTGCCGGACGTCTCGGCGCCGGGCTCCTTGGAGCCCTTCGGGCGCGTGTCGGATCCGAGCACGAGCACGGTGTTGGGACTGGTCAGCGGGAAGCCGGCGCCGCCCAGCGCGACCTTGCCGCTGAGCTCGCCCTGGCGCAGCTGGGCGCTGATCAGGAACAGGACGAGGCTCAGGCCCAGCCAGCCGATCGCGGCCAGGACCAGCCACTTGACGACCCGGCCGACGCTGATCGGCCCGCGGAGGCCTCGGCGCCGGCGCCCCGGGAACGGGATGCGCGGCAGGCGGCGTCCCGGGCCGCCGGGGCCGCCGGGGCCGCCGGGCCCGTCCGGGCCCTCGGGACCGCCGGGGCCGTCGCCACCGCGGCGCCCGGGCGCCGCGGTGAGGTCGTCCAGCAGCGACTCACCGTCTTTCGGACCGCGTCGGAGGAACGACGGGGCCGCGCGGTACTTCGTGTACTCGGGTGGGTCGGAGTGGGTCGGCAATTCAGGCAGATAGGGTGACGCGCATGTCCGCCGGGTGCGTGATCGGAGTGGATCTCGGGGGCACCAAGTTGCTCGCGGGCGTCGTCGAGCCCGACTTAGAGGTGCGCCACCGCGTCTTCCGGCTGGCACGCGAGGGTAGGGGGTCCGAGGAGCTCCTGGAGCAGTTGGTGGCCGCCGTGCAGGAAGTCCGCGTCGCCGCGGGCCGCGAGCTGCTGGCCGTGGGCTTCGGGATCCCGTCGCTGGTCGATGTCCGCACCGGCGTCGCCGCGACCACCGTCCACCTGCCGCTGCGCGACGTCCCGTTCCGCGACGTGATGGCGGAGCGCCTGGGCGTCCCGGTGGTCGTCGACAACGACGCCAACGCGGCGATGACCGCCGAGCACTGGGTCGGCGCGGCCAAGGGGACGACCACCGCGGCGCTGCTGACGCTCGGGACCGGGATCGGCGGCGGGATCGTCGTCGACGGCCAGGTCGTGCGCGGCGCCTGCGGCGGCGCCGGCGAGTGGGGCCACATGGTCATCGAGTCCGACGGGCCGCTGTGCACGTGCGGCAACCGCGGGTGCCTGGAGCAGTTGGTCAGCGGCTCGGCCCTGGGGCGCGCCGCGCGCAAGGCGGCCGACGAGCTTCCGGACTCGGGCTTCGGCCGTGCCCGCCGGGCCGGTCGCGAGATCACCGGCGCGCTGGCCACCGAGCTGGCCCACGACGGCGATCCGGTCGCGCGTGACGTCGTCGCATCCATGGGCCACTACCTGGGGATCGGCCTGGCGAACGTCGTCAACGTCATCAACCCCGAGGTGATCGTGGTCGGCGGCGGGGTGATCGCGGCGGGCGAGCTGCTGCTGGCGCCGGCGCGGCGCGTGGTGGCCGAGCGGGCGCTGGCGCCCTCGCGCGATCAGGTGCGCATCGTGCCGACCCGGTTCGGGGACGCGTCGGGGATGGTCGGCGCGGCGCTGCTGGCGATGGACGCGGTGGGGATGGGGCCGGCATGAGCGGGATGCTGGTCGTGTGCCCCACACCGATCGGCAACCTGGAGGACGTGACGCTGCGGGTGCTGAGCGCGCTGCGGTCGGCGGACGTGGTGGCCTGCGAGGACACGCGCCGGACGCGGGTGCTGCTGGACAAGTACGGCGTCTCGGCCAAGACCGTCAGCTACCACGAGCACAACGAGGCGGCGCGGGCGAGCGAGCTGGTGGCGCGGATGCGGGAGGGGGAGACCGTCGCGCTGGTCAGCGACGCCGGCATGCCGCTGGTCAACGACCCGGGCTTCCTGCTGGTGCAGGCCTGCGTGGCGGCGGGGATCGGCGTCGAGGTCCTGCCGGGGCCGTCTGCCGCGCTGACCGCTCTGGTCGCGTCCGGGCTGCCCGCCACGACGTGGCGCTTCGCCGGGTTCCTGCCGCGCAAGCGGGGAGAGCTGGAGACCCTGTTCCGGGGCGCGGCCGAGACGCTGGTGGCGTTCGAGTCGCCGCGGCGCCTGGCGGCGTCGCTGGAGGTCCTGGCGGCGGTCGACGGGCAGCGTCCGGTGGCGGTCTGCCGCGAGCTGACCAAGGTCCACGAGGAGATCGCGCGGGGCACCGCATCGGAGCTGGCCGCCCGGTACGCCGCCGAGGAGCCACGCGGGGAGATCGTCGTCGTGATCGGCGGGGCGCCCGCCGACGACGTCGACCTCGGCCCGGCGCTGGACGCGCTCCGCCGGCTGGTGGACGCGGGCGCCAAAGCGCGCCCGGCGGCGGCGGTGGTAGCCGAGCTGACCGGCGCCGGCGCCAACGCGCTGTACCAGGCGCTCCACGAGCGCTGAGGGCGGGACCTCCGGGGCCGCCCGCAGGGTTCGGGGCGGGCCGCAGGGTCCGGGGCGCGATCCGGGTCACTGCGAACGTCATATGCGCGTCGGAAGTGACCCGCATCTCCGATCGCTCGGCCACGACGCGGGGTCGACGCCGGGTCGGACCACCACAGCCTCGTCGCTCTCGCCCACCACGCCCGGTGCCCCCGAGCCGTCACGACTTCGCAACGCCCTGCGGAGAACCCGCACCGCTTCCGTCACGACCCCGCGTCTCCCCGCCTCCCGCCGCCGTTTCGCGCCTACGGTCGCTCGCGTGTCCCGCATGGTGCCCCTGATCGCGACCGTCCTGCTCGCCCTTCTCGCCTCCGAGCAGGCGGTCGCCTCGGGGCGCTGGCGCCGGCCGCTCCCGGGAGGGGCGATCGCGCGACCGTTCACCTACGAGCGGTCCGCGCCGTTCGCGGGCGGCCGGCGCCGGGGCATCGACGTCTCGGGTTCTCCGGGCGCGCGGGTGGGTGCGGTCTGCGGTGGCGTGGTCGCCTACGCCGGTCGCGTCCCGCGTTGGGGGCGCGGGGTGACGCTGCGCTGCGCCGACGGGCTGGTGGCGACCGAGCTGGGCCTCGCGTCGTCGACGGTCGGCCGCGGCGCCCGCGTGCTGCCCGGGGCGACGCTGGGCCACCTGGCAGCGGTCGGGGTGCTGCGCGTCGGCGCCCGCCGCCCGGGCGATCGGTTCGGCTACGTGGACCCCGCGCGCCTGTTCGGCGAGGACGAGGCGCCGCCCGGCGTGGCGCCGCCGGCGTCGCCCTCGCGGCGCGCGCGGAGGACGCGACGCCCAGCGCCCGCGGCGCGTCCGGTCGTCGTGCCGCGGGCCGGCGCGACGCCCGCGCCGGCCCGCCCGCCGCTGCCGATCCTCGCCGGCGCCGGGCTGCTCGCGCTGGCCGCGGGCGGCGGTGTCGTCGGGCAGCGCCGCGTCCGGCGGCGCCCGGCCCCTGAGTGGGCGGCCGTCCAGCGATAGCGTTAGGCCCCCGATGTCCTTCTACGTCACGACGCCCATCTACTACGTCAACGCCGCGCCCCACCTCGGGCACGCGTACACGACCATCGCCGCCGACGTGATGGCGCGTCATCACCGCCAGCGTGGGGAGGACGTGTTCTTCCTCACCGGGACCGACGAGCACGGCGAGCCGGTCGCGCTGGCCGCCGAGGCCGCGGGCGTCACGCCGCGCGAGCTGGCCGACAAGAACGCCGAGCGCTTCAAGGCGCTGGCGCCCGTCCTCAACGCCACCAACGACTTCTTCATCCGGACCTCGGATCCCGAGCACGTCAAGGCCGTCCAGGACGTCCTGACCAAGGTGAAGGACAACGGCTACGTCGAGCTGGGCCTGTACGAGGGCTGGTACTGCCCGCGCTGCGCGGACTTCAAGTCGGAGTCCGAGATCGTGGACGGCAACCGCTGCCCGATCCACCTCATCGAGCTGACCTGGGAGCAGGAGGAGAACTACTTCTTCAAGCTCTCGGCCTTCCAGGAGCGCCTGGAGGCGCTCTACGCCGAGCAGCCGGGCTTCGTGACCCCGCAGTCGCGCTACAACGAGGCGTTGTCCTTCATCAAGTCCGGGCTCAACGACGTCTCGCTCACGCGCGGCAAGTTGACCTGGGGCGTCCCGGTGCCGTGGGACGAGGGCCACGTCTTCTACGTGTGGTTCGACGCGCTGCTCAACTACTACACCGCGCTCACCTACGCACGGCCCGGCGAGGACCTGCGCGACACGTTCTGGCCGGCGCAGCGCCACCTGATCGCCAAGGACATCCTGAAGTTCCACACGGTGTTCTGGCCGGCGCTCCTGATGGCCGCCGACCTGCCGCTGCCCGAGAACGTCTTCGTGCACGGCTACCTCCTGATGGAGGGCCACAAGATGTCCAAGTCGCTGGGCAACGTCCTGGACCCGTTCGAGGTCATCGACAAGTTCGGCTCGGACGCGCTGCGCTTCTACCTGCTGCGCGACGTCTCCTTCGGCCAGGACGGCTCGGTCTCCACCGAGGACTTCGAGAAGCGCTACGAGTCCGAGTTGGCCAATGACTACGGCAACCTCGCGAGCCGCACGATCAAGATGCTGCTGCGCTACCGCGACGGCGACGTGCCGCAGGTCGACCTGGACCCGGCGATCGCCGCGGAGTTCGACGGCCTGGTCGAGCGCGTGTCCGAGCTGATCGGCGCGGGCGAGCTGACGCAGGCGCTGGAGGAGGTCTGGGTGCGCGTGCGGCGCCTCAACGCCTACGTCGGCGAGCAGGAGCCGTGGAAGCTCGCCAAGGACGAGGCGCGCACCGCGGACCTGGAGCGCACGCTGGCGACGTTGGCCGAGGGCATCCGCGTCGTGACGGTCCTGCTGCACGCGTGGATCCCGGACCGGGCCGACCGGCTGCTCGCCGCGCTGGGGGCGGGGGAGATCGCTGACGACCGCGCTCCCGCGCTGGCCATCGACACCGCCCGCTTCGGCGCCGCGCCGCCGACGGCCGTGACCGACATCGACCCGCTGTTCCCCAAGCAGGCGCCGGCCCCGGCCGCGTGATCGACTCACACACCCACCTGGACTCCTGCGGGGCGGGCGGGGGACCGTCTCCCGCCGAGCTGGTCGGGGCGGCGCGCGACGCGGGCGTCACGCGGATCCTCACGGTCGGCCAGGACGCGGCCACCGGCGAGGCGGCGCTGGCGGCGACGCGCGCGTTCCCGGGGACCGTCTACGCGGCGATCGGCCACCACCCCAACCACGCGACGGGGTTCGGCGACGCGGAGCTGGCGGCGATCGCCCGCCTGGCTCAGGACCCGGCGTGCCGCGCGATCGGCGAGACCGGCCTCGACGACTTCCGCGACTACGCGCCGCGCGCCGACCAGGAGCGCGCGTTCCACGCGCAGATCGACCTGGCGCGCGAGCTGGACAAGCCGCTGGTCATCCACACGCGCGCGGCCGACGACGACACGATCGCCACGCTGCGCGACCGCGCCGCCGGGCTGAAGGTGATCCTGCACTGCTTCTCGATGCCCGACCGCCTGGACGAGTGCCTGGGCGAGGGCTGGTTCATCTCCTTCGCCGGCAACGTCACCTACCCCAAGAACGGCGACCTGGCCGCGGCGACCGAGCGCGTGCCCGACGACCGCATCCTCGTCGAGACCGACGCGCCCTACCTGACGCCCCAGCCGCATCGCAAGCACCGCAACCAGCCGGCGTTCGTGACCGAGACCGCGCGGTTCGTCGCCGACCGGCGTGGGCAGAGCTACGCCGACCTGGAGGCGGTCGTGGAACGCAACGCGGCCGGGCTCTTTCAGTGGTGACCGACGAACCCAGCCAGCCGAGCCTGCGCCGGATGCGCGCCTTCGCGGTGCGCCCCAAGCGCGACCTCGGCCAGAACTTCCTGATCGACTCCAACATCTTGGGCGTCATCGAGCGGGCGGCCGAGCTGGGGCCCGACGACGTCGTGCTGGAGATCGGCGGCGGCCTGGGCGTGCTCTCCGAGCACCTCGCGCAGCGGGCGCGGCATACGCACGTCGTCGAGGTCGACCGCTCGCTGGAGCCCGCGCTGCGCGAGGCGCTGGAGCCCTTCGGCGACGCCGCGACGCTGCACCTCGGCGACGCGCTGCAGCTCGACTACCCGGCGCTGGACCCGGTGCCGACCAAGGTGGTGGCCAACCTCCCGTACGGGATCGCGGCGACCGCGATCCTCGACACGATCTTCGCGCTGCCGGCCGTGACGCGCTGGGTGGCGATGGTGCAGAAGGAGGTCGGCGAGCGCTTCGCGGCGTCCGCCGGGACGGCCGTCTACGGCGTGCCGTCCGTGCTCGCCCAGCTGGCCTGCGACGTCCGTGTCCATCGCTCGGTCTCGCGCACGGTCTTCCACCCGGTGCCCAACGTGGACTCCGTGTTGGTGTTGTTGACGCGCACCGGCCCGGCGCCGCCGCCCGCGCTGCGCGCGCTCGTCCAGGGCGCGTTCGCCCACCGGCGCAAGGCGCTGCCCAGATCGCTCCAGCTGCACACCGGCGACAAGTCGCTGCGCGACCGCGCCCGCGCCGCGCTCGCCGAGCTGGGCCTGCCCGAGGACGCGCGCGCCGAGCGCCTGACGCCGAACGAGTTCCGCAAGTTGGGGGAGTTGATCGCGCGATGAGGCTGGAGACGCGCGCGCCCGGCAAGATCAACGTCTGCCTGTTCCTCGGCCCGACGCGCGAGGACGGTCGCCACGAGCTGGTGTCGGTCATGCAGTCGGTGACGCTCGCCGACCGGCTGCGCCTGGAGGAGCTGGACGGCGACGGCGATGGGGCGAGCCCGGACCCCGCCGCGTTCGACGTCGTCGACTGCCCCGGCGTCGAGGGTCCCAACCTGGTGTCCACCGCGCTCGAGCGCTTCCGCCAGGCCACGCGCTGGGGCGGCGGCCCGGTGCGGATCTCGATCGACAAGCGCCTGCCGGTCGCGGCCGGGATGGCGGGCGGCAGCGCCGACGCCGCCGCCGCCCTGCGCCTCCTGGCGCGCGCGTCCGGGATCGAGGATCCCGAGCTGCTGCACGACATCGCGGTCGGCCTGGGCGCCGACGTCCCCGCCCAGGTGCTGCCCGGGCGCGTCCTGGCGACCGGGGCGGGGGAGGTCGTCGAGCGGATCCCGGGCGTGACGCGCTACGGCGTGCTCGTCGTGCCCTCCGACCGGCAGCTCTCGACGCCCGAGGTCTTCCAGGAGGCCGACCGGCTCGGCCTGCCTCGCGACGCCCAAGGCCTCCGAGAAGCGCTGGACGCCGTTCGCGCCGGCCTGCCCGACCTGCCCGACGCGCTGTGCGTCAACGAGCTGCAGCCCGCGGCGCTCAGCCTGCTGCCCGAGCTGGAGGGGACGCTGGAGCGCGTCCGCGACGCCGGCGCCGACGTGGCGATGGTCAGCGGCTCGGGACCGACCGTGCTCGGCCTCTTCCACGACCGCTCCGCCGCCAAGGCGGCGCGCGACGCGCACTTCCCCGGCTGCAAGGTCGCCAAGCCGGTCGGCCCGCACGGCGGCGAGGTGCTGGCGTCATGAGCCGCCGCGCGCTCCCGCCCGCCCGCCGCGAGGCGTCCTCCGCCCACCGCGCGCACCCGCCCGCCCGCCGCGAGGTGCCGGCCTCTTGAAGCCGGGCCCGATCGCCGCGGCGGTGCTGCTCGCCGCCTTCCTCGTCCTGCGCCGTCGCAAGCTCGAGCCCACGCTGAAGATCGGCGGCGCGATCGTCGTCGTCGGCCTGCTGATCTACGGGTCCGGGCTCATCCAGCTGCCCGACTTCAAGAAGATCGTCGAGGACGCGGGCAACAAGCTCGGCAACTGGACCTACCTCGTCGTCGGCGTCATGGCGTTCTTCGAGACCGGCGCGTTCGTCGGCCTGATCGCGCCCGGCGAGACGTTCCTGATCTTCGGCGGCGTCGTCGCCGGGCAGGGGACGATCAGCCTCGTCCTGCTCATCGCGATCACGTGGGCGTGCGCGGTGCTCGGCGACCTGGCGTCCTACTACGCGGGTCGCAAGCTCGGCCGCGCGTTCCTGATCAAGCACGGGCCGAAGGTGCAGATCACCGAGGAGCGCGTCCACCAGGTCGAGGCGTTCTTCGACCGCCACGGCGGCAAGGCGATCTTCCTCGGGCGCTTCGTCGGGCTGGTGCGCGCGGTCAACCCGTTCCTGGCGGGATCCAGCCGGATGCCGATGCGGCGCTTCCTGCCCTACGACGTCGTCGGCGCGGGCGCGTGGGCGACGATGCTGCTGGTCCTCGGCTACGTCTTCTGGCAGTCCTTCGACCAGGTCCTGCACTACGCCGAGCAGGGGACGCTCGCGCTCGGCACGACGATCGTCGTCCTCGTCGCGCTGGTGTGGGGCTACCGCCACTACCGCGTCGAGGAGAACCGCGAGCGGACCGTCGCCTGGATCGACGCGCAGCTCGACCGTCCGGCGCTGCGGCCGGTGGCGGCGGTCGTCCGGCCGGTCGCGCGGTGGGCGAAGGGGCCGCTGCGGTTCTTCTGGAACCGGATCACGCCCGGCCAGCTCGGGCTGGAGCTGACGACGCTGCTGGCCTTCGCGGCGGTCGGGTCGTTCGCGTTCCTGGGCAACGCGATCGAGCTCGACCACAAGGACCTGCTGACCGGGGACAAGACCGCGTTCCGGTGGGCCGACAAGATCCGCTCCGACACGCTCGACCATGTCGCGAAGGTCCTCACCCACCTCGGGTCGCTGACCGTCGTGCTGATCGGGCTCGTCGCGACGCTCGCCGTGCTGCTCACGCGCCGGCGGATCAACGAGGCGGTCACGCTCGCCGGCGGCATGCTGCTCACCTACGTCGCCGTGCACGTCGCCAAGGACGTCGTCGACCGTCCCCGTCCCGAGGGCGCGCTGGTGTCGACCGACGGCATGAGCTTCCCGAGCGGCCACGCGGCCTACGCGTTCGCCTGGATCGCGATGGCGGTCGTGCTGACCCGGACGCTGCCCGGCCTGGCGCGGACGACGGCGGCGATCGTCGTCGCGGTCGTGGTCGCCGTCGTCGTCGGCCTGACGCGGATCTACCTGCGCGCGCACTTCCTCTCCGACGTCGTCGGCGGGTGGGGCCTGGCGGCGACGACGTTCTCGCTCTGCGGCATGGCGGGGCTGGTCGTCGCCTTCCTGCGGCACAATGGCTCGCGCACGTGAGCAACACCGAGATCACCTATCTCGTCGGCGCCTGCTGCACGGTCTTCGCGCTGGCGGCCTACGTCGCGTTCATCCTCGTCCCCGCCTGGACGGCCTATTCGCGCGTCTGGCAGCGCATGGCCGCGGCCGTGCTGTCGCTCTACGTCCTGGCCGCCTTCGTCGGCGTCGGGGTCGCGGGCGGCGCGGCGATCGTCTGGTTCTGGGACCGGATCGGCTTCTAGCTCCGCCGTCGATCCTCGCCCGCGTGGTTCGGCGGCGCGGACGTTCGGGGCCGTAAACTCCAGGGCATGTCCAGCCCGGCTCCGAGGACGCCGGCCGGAACCGACCTCGAGGCCCTGGATGCCGTCACCGACGCCGTCGCGTCCGGCGCCGGGCTTCCCGAGGTGGTTCGTGCCGCGTCCCGCGCGCTCGACGACGCGAGCCTCGCGCTGACCGACCGGTCCGGCGCGGTGCTGGCCGTGGCGGCCCGATCGACCACCGACGAGCGGACGCTGCTCGCCGACGCCGAGGACGTCGAGGTCCACGAGCTGCGGGTCGCCGACGAGGAGGTCGGCCGGCTGCGGATCCGCTTCCGCGCCGACGGCGACGGCCCGTCGCCGATGGTCCTGCGGCTGGTCCTGACGCTCGTGGCCTCCGAGGTCCAGCGCGTGCGCGCGCCCGCTCGCGCCTCGGAGCGCGCCGTCACCGACTTCCTGCACGACCTGCTCAACCGGCGCCTGGCCGACGGCGCCGAGATCGTCGCGCGCGCCGACGAGCTGGGCGTCGACCTCCGCGACGGCGCCGCGATCGTCGTCGTCCGCGCCCAGCTGCACGTGGCCTCCGAGGAGGGCTGGCGCGAGCGCGTCGTCAGCGTCGCCGAGCGCGGCGCCCGCGCCGCGGTCCCGGCCGCGCTGACGACGTCCTCCGGGCGGCCCGAGGCCGTCGGCTCCGAGGTCGTCGTGCTCGTCCCCGGCGCCGACCCCGAGGCCGCCGAGCGCGCGGCCGACGGCATGCTCAAGGAGCTGACCGCCTCGCTGCCCGGCCATCGCTTCGCGCTCGGCCGCAGCCGCCTGGCGACCGATCCCGCCGACCTGCCGCGGGCCGGCAACGAGGCGCTGCTGGCCGCCAACGTCGCCGAGGGCGACGTCACGCCGCGGGACGACGACGCGCCCAACGCGCGCGTCATGGCCTTCGACGACACCGGCGCCTACCGCCTGCTGCTCTCCGCGATGAGCGAGGACCCGGCCGAGCTGCAGCGCTTCTACGCCGAGACGATCGAGCCGCTGGTCGCCTACGACGAGCAGTACGAGACCGACCTCGTCGTCACCGTCGAGGCGTTCCTCGACGCCGACGGCAACGTCGCGGGCACCGCGTCGCGCCTGTTCACCCACCGCCACACGATCCGCTACCGGCTGGAGCGCGTGCGCGAGCTGTCGGGCCTGGATGTCGGGTCCACCGACGGCCGCGAGAAGCTCAGCCTCGGGCTGAAGGCGATGCGCGTCCTGGGCATCGCGGCGCGTGGCGGCCCCGCCACCGAGCAGGGCGCCGGCGGCGGCCGGGTCCCGCGACGCGGCTGAAGCCACTCGGCGCGGCGCCGCGCGGCGCCGCACGCCGAGCCCCCTCGCGGGCCCACGCACAGGCTTGTGGAGGTTTGGCACCAGGCACCATGAGCGTTTACGCGCCAACTAGGACCGGAATCGGTGCACGGAGACGCCGAAACCGATGAAGTCCCCGGAATTCCGAGCGGACATGGGGTGCAGACCCCACTTGAGTCCCAGGCCTCCCGCGCCGAAACCTAGGAGCGAGGGAGCCGTCCGGCACCCTCGGATGAACTCCCTCCCCACATGAAGCACCGCACCCACGATCATCTCTTCGCCGCCGCGGGGGTCACCGCGGCCCTGTCCCTGATTGGCACCGGCGCCACGGTCCTGAAGGGTTCGGTCTTCCACTTCGACCACTGGCCGCTGGTGGCCGGGGACGCGTCGCGCGCCACGTCGCTGCCGACCGCCCCGATCGCCGCGCCCGAGCAGATCGCGGCCGCGCCGGGCTCACGTGAGGCGCTGCTGGCGGGCGCCACGCGCGTCGGCGGCACCGCGGCGCTGCTCCCGGGCCTGGGCGGCCCGACGGGGATCACGGCCGTCGGCGTGACGATCCCGGCCGGGAGCCTCGTGCCGAGCACCACGACGGCCGGCGGCCTCGGGACGCTCGGCGCCGGTGGCACGTCGTCCACCTCCAGGTCCTCCTCGTCTTCCTCCTCGTCCTCGATCGTCGCCGGCCGCGACGGCTCCGGCTACTCGCTGGGCTCCGCGCCGAGCAGCACGGTCGACGGCACGCGCGACCCGGCCTCGTCCTCGACGGGCACCACGGGCGGCGGCTCGACGACGGCCGGCAGCACGCGCACGGCCGGCGGGATCGACACCGACGGCGACGGCATCCCGGACGCCTGGGAGAGCAACCACGGCACGCCGGTGACGCCCGACGCCACCGGCAGCGGCAGCGGCGGCACGTCGACCGTCGCCCGCAACGCCCCGAGCGCGTTCACGACGGTCGACCCGCCGGTCGTCGTGACGCCGCCCGCCGACCCGCCGAGCGACCCGCCGCCCGCCTCGGGCGACGGCGGCACGACGCCGAGCGACCCGGGCGACACCACGCCGACGCCGACCGACCCGCCGCCGGCGAGCGATCCGGCGCCGGCCGATCCCGCGCCGCCGGCCAGCGATCCGGCTCCCGCCGACCCGGCCCCGCCGGCCAGCGATCCGGCGCCGGCCGACCCGGCCCCGCCGGCGAACGATCCGGCGCCCGCCGACCCGGCCCCGCCGGCCGACCCGGCGCCCGCCGGACCCGCACCCGCCCAGCAGGACCAGGCGCCCGCCGCCGCGCCCGCCGCCGCCCCCGCGGCGGACGCCAACGCCGCGGTCCCGTCGTCGGCGCAGTAGGCGGCTTCGTAGGATCCCGGTCCTATGCGGATCGGGATCATCACGGGCTCGGGCACCTACGCGCTGCCGGACTTCGACGGCGCGACCCCGCGCGAGGTCGCCACGGAGTGGGGCTCGACGACGGTCACCGAGGGGCGCTTCGCGGGCCTCGACGTCCTGCACGTCTCGCGCCACCTGCCGGGCCATCCGCGGCTGTCGCACCAGGTCACCCACCAGGCGAACATCGCCGCGCTGCGCGACCTCGGCGCCGACGCGATCGTCGCCGTCACGGTCTGCGGGGCGGTCGACCCGACGGTCCCGCTCGGCTCGCTGATCGTCTTCGACGACCTGCACTTCCTCGTCAACCGCCTGCCCGACGGCTCGATCTGCACGCTGCACACCGAGCCCGGGCGGTCCGGCCGCGCGCACTGGGTCTTCGAGAGCCCGTTCAGCGCCGGGATCCGCGGCGCGCTGCTGGAGGGCGCGGCCGAGGCCGGCCTGACCGCGCGCGACGGCGGCTGCTATGGCCACGTCGACGGCCCGCGCTTCAACACGAAGGCCGAGATCCGGTCGCTGGCCGCCGTCGGGGTGACCGCCGTGTCCCAGACCGCGGGTCCGGAGACCGTGCTGTGCGGCGAGGCCGAGATCCCGTTCGGGCTGATCGGCTACGCGACCGACTACGCCAACGGCGTCATGGACGAGCCGACGCCGGTCGAGACGCTCGTCCGGCTCGTCGACGAGTCCGCGGGATCGTTCGCCCAGGTGCTGACCGCCGCGCTGCCCAAGCTGGCGGCCGCCGACCTGACGCCGGTGGGGTCGCATTTCCGCTTCGACTGAGCCGGTCGCGCCGCGGGTCGTCGTGCTCGACGCGCTCGCGGCGCCGCGCGCGCCGGAGCTGGGCGACGACGCCGAGCTGGACCGCTGGCTGCGCGAGCACGCGCTCGCCTGGGCGCGGAAGGCGGGCGGCGGGGCGCCGCCGCTGGAGCTGACGAGCGCGGACGCGCTGGCGGGCGCCCTGGACGGCTACGGCGGCCCGCTGATCCTCGTCGCGCCCGACGTCCCCGCGCTGGGCGACCACCATCTCGACGCCGCGCGCGACGACCTCGCCGCCGGCGTCCTGCTCAGCAGCGCGGCGACCGGCGACGGCACGCCGTTCCTGATGGTGTTGAGCGCCGCCGACCCCGAGCTGCTGAGCGCGGTCGGCGCGTCGTTCAACGACGTGCTCAGCCTGGCCGCGGCCCGCGGGGGCGAGCTGGGGATGATCCGTGCCGAGCGGCGGCTGTCGACGCCCGGCGACGTCCGTGCGCTGGTCGTGGACCCGCTGACGCCGCCGGCGCTGCGAGCGCTGCTGCCGGGCGGGCCCGCCTAGCGCCGACCGAGGCTGGGGGGCAGGGACTCGAACCCCGGATCCCAGGACCAAAACCTGGTGTGTTGCCAGCTACACCACCCCCCAACGGGCGCTGCGGTTCCATCATGACGCACCCAGGGACGCTCCAGGCACCGTCGACACTAGCCTTCCGGCCTGTGACCTCCTTCACCGCCGTCGTGATGGCCGCCGGACAGGGAACGCGGATGCGCTCCGCCACGCCCAAGGTCCTGCACGAGATCTGCGGACGGCCGATGGTCGCGTGGCCGGTCGTCGCCGCGCAGGCCGCGGGCGCGAGCCGTGTCGTGGTCGTCAGCTCGCCGGACGTCGACCTGTCGGCCGCGCTGCCGGAGGGCACCCGGACCGCGACGCAGCCGGTCCCCGACGGCACCGGCGGCGCGGTCCTCGCCGCGCTGCCCGAGACGGAGCCGGGCGCGCCGGTCGTCGTCCTCTCCGGCGACGTCCCGCTGGTCTCCGCGGAGGCGATCCAGGAGCTGGTCGCCGCGCACGTCGACTCCGGCGCCGCCGCCACGATGGCGACGACGATTCCCGCCGACCCGTCCGGCTACGGCCGGGTCGTCCGCGACGCCGTCGGCCACGTCGAGAAGGTCGTCGAGACCAAGGCCGACGGCGACGCGACCGCCGACGAGCTGGAGATCCGCGAGATCAACACGGGGATCTACTGCTTCGACCACGGCGCGCTGGCCGACGCCCTGCCGCGCGTCGGCACCGACAACGCGCAGAACGAGAAGTACCTGCCCGACGTCCTCGCGCTGCTGCGCGACGACCGCCGCATCGTCGCCGCGCACATCGTCGACGACCCCGCGCTCGTGCTCGGCGTCAACGACCGTGTCCAGCTCGCCGACGTCACCGCGCTGGCCCAGCGCCGGATCCTCGAGCGCCACATGCGCAACGGCGTGACGATCGTCGACCCGGCCTCGACGCACATCGGCGCCGAGGTGACGATCGGCCAGGACACGACGATCGAGCCCGGCACGACGATCAACGGCGCGACGGAGATCGGCGCAAATTGCGTGGTCCGCCACTCCTACGTCGACCAGGCGATCCTGGAGGACGGGGTGTCGGTCGGCCCGTTCGCCTACCTGCGCCCGGGCACGATCCTGCGGGCCAAGGCGAAGGCCGGGACGTTCGTGGAGATCAAGAACTCCGACATCGGCGAGGGCACGAAGGTCCCGCATCTGAGCTACATCGGGGACGCGGACGTCGGGCCGGGCACGAACCTCGGTGCCGCCACGATCACCGCCAACTACAACGGCAAGACCAAGGCCAAGAGCCGGACGACGATCGGCGCGAACGCCAAGACGTCCGTCGACACCACCCTGGTCGCGCCGGTTATCCTCGGCGACGGCGCGTTCACCGCCGCCGGGTCGGTCGTGACCAACGACGTCCCGCCCGGCGCGCTGGCGGTCGCCCGCGCCCGGCAGCGCAACGTCGACGGCTACGCGGACCGCGATTAATCCGAGAGGGTCACAGTCTCAGTGGGCACGAGCATCCAACTGCCGCTCAGGGCGTCGTCGGGCGGCGGCACTACCATCCAGGCCGACGTGAGCAGCCCCACGCGGACGATGCCGGTGGCCACGAGCCTTCCGATCGACTACGACAAGCGTCTGATGCTGTTCTCGGGGCGCGCGAACCCCGAGCTGGCGGCGAAGATCGGCAGCAAGCTCGGCGTCGACCTCGGCCCGATCACGCTCAAGACCTTCAAGAACGGCGAGGTCTACTGCCGCTACGAGGAGTCGATCCGCGGCGCGGACGTCTTCCTCATCCAGCCGATCTGCGGCAACCCGGAGACGGGCATCAGCACCAACGACGCGCTGATGGAGCTGCTGGTGATGATCGACGCGGCGATCGGCGCCTCCGCTCACCGCGTCATCGCGGTCACGCCGTGGTACGGCTACTCGCGCCAGGACAAGAAGTCCGCGCCACGCGAGCCGATCAGCGCGCGCCTGGTGGCGCGGATGCTCGAGGCCGCGGGCGCCGACCGCGTGCTGACGATGGACCTCCACGCCGGCCAGGTCCAGGGCTTCTTCAACATCCCGGTCGACCACATGACCGCGTTGATGATGTTGACCCAGCACTTCGACGACATGCAGCTCAACGACCTCGTCGTCGTCGCGCCGGACGCGGGCCGCGTCAAGTTGAACAAGAAGTTCGCGTCGAAGATCGGGGCCGAGCTGGCGATCCTCGACAAGGAGCGTCCGGCCCAGCAGGTCGCCGAGATCGGCTACGTGATCGGCGACGTCAAGGGCAAGACCGCGGTGATCGTCGACGACATGATCGACACGGCCGGCACGCTGAAGGCCGCCGCGCACACGGTCCGCGACGAGGGCGCCGAGCGCGTCTTCGCCGCCGCGACGCACCCGGTCTTCAGCGGCAACGCCTATGAGAACCTCGTCGAGGCCGGCTTCGAGAAGATCGTCGTCACCGACACGATCCCGCTACGCCCCGGCGCGCCGGACAACATCCAGGTGTTGAGCTGCGCCGACCTGCTGACCGACTCGATCCGCCGGATCTTCACCGACGACTCGGTGTCCGAGGTCTTCGGCGGCGAGAACCAGCTGTTCTGAGCCGCTGACCAGCACCGCCGCAGCGCTGTTGCAGGACCGCCTCGGGCTCTCCGACGACGAGCTGCTGACGGCGCTCGGCGCGCACCCGCTGGAGCTCATCGGCGGGGACCTGGACCACAAGCCCCAGCTCCCGATCCTGCTGACGCTGACGCAGGAGGCGGCCGACCGGGCAGGCGAGGGCGTCCTCCGGCGCTGGGTGCGCGCGAGCGGCCGCCACGGGCGGCCGATCGACCTGCTGATGGGCCAGGACTACGGGGCGTTCGAGGATGCCCTGGAGGACCTGCGGGAGCGAGGGTTCGTGGTGAGGGCGTCGGCGGGGCGTTAGGGGGCGCTGCGGCGTTTTGTGGCGTCCGGCGCGGGTTCGTGTTGGCGCTGCGGGGCGCTGGTGGGTATCGCATTGAGAGCGGCGGGCAGGGGTTGGTGGTGCCGGCGTTTGTTCGTCTGCCGTGGTGGTGTGGGGCGGGTGCCTGCGCCGCTGCGGGGCCTGGTGCAGGGACTCGCATCCAGACCTGAATCCGGGCGAGGGTGGCGCACCCTCCACCCCGCATCGATGGCAGCCCGGGGGCGCCCGGCGCCCCCAAAGTGCCACTGATCCGCCGAGGTCGGCGCCCTTGGGCGACCAACGGCGTCTTCGTGTTCCTCGGCGACACGAAGACGCCCTCGGTGGGACCGAGGGCGAGACCGGCGCTCCCCCGGAGACCGATGGCAGCTCGGGGGCGCCCGGCGCCCCCGAAGTGCCATCGATCCGCCGAGGTCGGCGCCCCCGGGCGACCAACGGCGCCTTCGTGTTCCTCGGCAACACGAAGGCGCCGTCGGTCGGCCCACGACGGGGCTCGATGGCCGCCGGACGCCTGCGGCGACCCCGAGGGGCGTCGCCGGTCGACGGTTCGCAGGGAACCCGCGCATATCGCGGGCTAAGGGCCCGAACGGCGCCCCGGGAGCTGCCAGACACGCCCGAACCCTCGTGGCCCACGGAGACCACCCCAGCCCGGTCTGATGTCTGGATGCGAGTCCCTACACCGGGCCCCGCAGCGGCGCAGGCACCCGCCCCAGACCACGACGGCAGACGAGCCCACGCCGGCACCACCAACCCCTGCTCGCCGCTCTCAATGCCAAACCCACCAACACCCCGCACCACCACCCAACGCCCCCGCACCGGACGCCGCAAGCACAAACAACCAGCCGCCAGACCAGCCCCCTACCGCACCACCTCGGCCGCCTGCGACTCCTCCTGCCGCTTCTCGCCCGGCCAGACCCCGAAGAGGTGGTCCCAGCCCTTGGCGCCGGCGCGGTCCACGGCGGCGCGGGTCACCTTGAACGTCACCCCCTGCACGGCGGCCGCGGCCAGGACCTTGCCCCAGTCGGCCTCCTGCGTCGTGGGCTTGGGCGGCTCGTCCTTGTCGAAGACGCCCCAGATCGCGTCGAAGAGCTTCTTGGACAGCAGGCCCGCCAGCAGCCCGAGGATGATCCCGAACGGCTTGTAGATGAGCTTCATACCGGCAACGTACCCGGCCTCACCAGCGGCCAACTGCCCGATCGGCTCTGGAGATTCCGACCGCCGGTCCGATGAAATGGGGTAGACCTTCGCTCAGACTGAAGGAGGCGTGATGGGCCACGACCAGCACGAAGACGGCGACGCGGAAGAGCTGCTCCGTCGCGCCCTGCTGGACCCGGACGCGGCCGCCGCGGTCGCGCTCAAGGTCGATGGGCTCGCGCTCGCCGAAGCGCTCACGGTCGTCTTCCACGGCCGCCGCGACCTCGGCACGATCCAGACCTACGTCGCCAACGGCGGGCACGGCTCCGGCGAGCGGTTGGGCGCGCGCGAGCTGCTCCGTGTCCCGGTCGACCTCGACCTCGGCGAGACCCACACGCGCTCCGAGGCCCAGGAGGCCTACGCGCACCAGGCGCGCACGCTGCGCGACGCGCTGCAGGCCGCCGACACCGTCCTCGCCATCTGGGCCGAGCCGCTGGAGCGGGTCGCCGAGTCCTACGTGACGCTCGTCCGCTCGGTCGACCTCGACGTCCCGATCCCCGCCCACCGCCTGATGCCGATCGCGCTCGTCGCGCCCGAGAAGCACCTGACGGTCGTGCCGGTCTGCGGCGCCCGGACGCTCGCCGAGGGCCTGCCGCCGATGGGCATCGCCTGCGCCCAGCAGGACGTCGCGCACGTCTACCCGCTGCCCGAGGAGCCCGAGTCGGCGCTGCTGGACTTCGTCGACCGCGCCTCCGACCACGCCCGCCGGATGGCCGAGCGCCTGGAGGCCCAGGAGCGCTCGGTGCGGCGCTTCCTGGAGCTGAACGGCGACGACTTCCCGCAGGCGGGTTAGTGTCCCGGGCGCGTGCTCGCCCAGCGCCGTCGTCTCCTGACCCTCGCCGTCCCCGCGCTCGTCGTCGTCCTGATCGTCGGCTTCTTCGTCGCGCGCTGGCTGACGACCGAGAACCGCGAGCGCGACGCGATCTTCACGCTGCTGGAGCGCGAGGCGGCCGGCGACGACCAGGGCGTCGTGCGGCGCCTCCACGACTGCGACGCGACCTGTCAGGCCAAGCTCCGCGCCTTCCTCCCGCGCGTCAAGGGCGCCGGCTCCGTCAAGATCGCCCGCCTGGACTCCGGCACGGCCTACACGTTCGGCACCAAGACCGGCACGACGCGCGTGGTCTGGGTCCACGGCGTCGAGGCGCGCCCGATCGTGCAGTGCGTCGTCGTCCAGCGACACGGAGGGCCACTGACCGGACGCTCCGTTAGCCTCCTGCGCGTCAGCGCGCCGCTGGCCGACAACGAGGGCTCCTGCTGAAGGCGGCGAACCCCGGTGTGACGGTCGACCGCAACGCGCGACCTCCCCTCGTGTTGACCCTCCCCGAGATGCCCCGACGCCTGCTGCTGCTCTTCCTCGCCGTCCTCGCCCTTCCGGCCGCGGCCCACGCCCAGTCTCCGGCCGCCAACGCGGCCCAAGCGGATGGCCTGCTCCAGAAGACCCTCTACAAGGAGGGCGCGTCGGGTCGGTACCTGATGGGCGGCCAGTGGTACTTCAAGGCCGACCCGACCGGCAACGGCTCGGTCTCGGCGTTCGCCCAGGACCCGTCGACGGTCGGCTGGAAGTCCGTCAGCGTCCCCAACGCCTGGAACACCGGCGACTACTCTGACGCCTCGTTCGCGGGCGGCGTCGGCTGGTACCGCAAGTCGTTCCACCTGCCCAGCGCGCAGAAGGCGCTGTCCTGGAACGTCCGCTTCGAGTCGGTCAACTACCGCACGCGGGTCTACCTCAACGGCCACCTGGTCGGCAAGAACACCGGCGCCTACCTGCCGTTCGAGATCCGCCTGCCCGCCGGCTACCTCAAGCGCGGCGGCACCAACGTGCTCGCGGTGCGCGTCGACTCGCGCCGCTTCCCGACCGACTTCCCGCCGTCGGGCCTCTCGACCACCGGCGTGCCGACCGGCGGCTGGTGGAACTACGGCGGCATCCTGCGCGAGGTCTACCTGCGCAAGATCGACTCGATCGACTTCAAGGAGGTCTCGGTCCTGCCGGACCTCCCGTGCGCCACCTGCGACGCGTCGCTGACCTACAGCGCGACGATCCGCAACTACGGCGACAAGGCCAAGAAGGTGAAGGTCTCGGCGCGGCTGGGCGCCAAGACGATCGCGCTCGGCTCCGTGGCGCTCGCGCCCAAGGCCTCCAAGAAGTTCACGCGCAAGGTCGGCGTCAAGCACCCCAAGACGTGGTCGCCGACCAACCCCTACCTCTACACCACGTCGTTCACCGCGCGGTCGGGCGACGACACGCTCGAGACCTACTACAACCGCACGGGCATCCGGTCGATCAAGGTCGTCGACGGCCACCTGATGCTCAACGGCAAGCCCCTGCACTTCCGCGGGTTCGGCACCCATGAGGACTCGCTGGACAAGGGCTTCGCGATCGACGACGCCCAGCGCGAGCAGCAGATCCAGTGGGCGCGCGAGGCGGGCGCGACGCTGTTCCGCAGCCACTACCCGCTGCACCCCTACTACTACGAGCGCCTCGACGAGCTGGGCATGCTGGCCTGGACCGAGGTCCCGGTCTACAGCGTCAAGACCAAGTACCTCAAGCAGAAGCTCGTCCGCCAGCTGGCCGCCCGCGAGCTGGCCAACGCGGTCCGCACGAACATCAACCACCCGTCGATCATCGTGTGGTCGGCGGGCAACGAGCTGAGCGCGCGCCCCGGCCCGGTGCAGGGCTACTACATCAAGAGCGCGGTCAAGCTCGCCAAGTCGCTGGACCCGACGCGCCCGGTCGGCCTCGCGGTCGCCGGCTACCCGAGCGCGGGCTGCCAGCCCGAGTACGACCCGTTGGACGTCATCGGCATCAACGAGTACTTCGGCTGGTACAGCGGCCCCAACGGCCAGATCGCCGACCAGACGACGCTGGGCGACTACCTCGACTCGGTGCGCCAGTGCTATCCGAAGAAGGCGATCGTGATCACCGAGACCGGGGCGGAGGCCAACCGCAGCGGCCCGGTCGAGGAGCGCGGCACCTACGAGTTCCAGTCGGCGTTCGCCAACTACCACTACGCCGTCTACGCCTCCAAGCCGTGGCTCTCGGGCGCGATCTGGTGGACGCTCGAGGAGTTCGCGGTCAAGCCCGGCTGGGAGGGCGGCAACCCGTGGCCGTCGCCGCCGCTGCACCAGAAGGGCGTGATCACGATGACCGGGCAGAAGAAGCCGGCCTTCACGGACATCCAGCGGATCTACAAGGGCACGGTCCAGTGGGGGCCGTGATCCGCTCACGCCGCTGATCGATACTTAGCCGCGCTTGATCCAGAGCCGGGTATGTTTCCCGGTCATGGGTCTGGAGCGACGGAGTGGGCTGGCGCTCGGCGCCGCGATCGCGGCGGCGTCCGCGGCCATCGCCGGGTGCGGCGGCACGAGCAAGGACGACGAGGCGGCGGCGCCCGCCAAGCGGGCGGCGACGACCGAGGCGCCCGCGGCGACCACGGAGGCCCCCGCGGCGCCCGCCGCCACGGTCTCGGGCGACCCGATCGGCCGCGCCGTGGCCGCGCTCGCGCGGCAGAAGGGCGGTCTGGCCGTCGCGATGCACGGCACGATCCAGTCCCAGGGCGTCGACACGAAGGTCTCCGGCACCGGCAGCATCGACCGCCGCTCGCATCGCGGGGCGTTCACGGTCACCACGGTCCTCCACGGCGCGAAGATCGCGATCAAGACCGTCATGGACGGCCACGCGGTCTACCTCAGCTCGCCGGCCTTCGCGGGCCGCCTGCAGGGCGGGCGCTCGTGGATGCGGATCGACCTCGCCAAGGCCGCGCGCCAGAAGGGCTTCGACCTGTCGTCGCTGGGCACCAACGGACCGTCCCAGGATCCGTCGCAGGTGCTCGACTACCTGCGCGGCGCCGGCCCGGTCAAGAAGCTCGGGACCGCGAAGGTGCGCGGCACCGAGACGACGCACTACCGCGTCACCGTCGACCTGCGCCGCGCGAAGGCCAAGAGCTCCACGAGCGCGGCCAAGCTGGCGATCACGCAGCTCGTCAGCACGCTGGACGGCGCGACCAAGATCCCCGTCGAGGTGTGGATCGACGGGCAGCACCGCGTCCTGCGCGAGCGCGTCCGGTACACCGCTCAGCTCCAGGGCGCGCCCAACGCCATGGACTACACCACCGACTTCACCGGCTTCGACGTCGCGGTCAAGGCCAGCGCCCCCAAGCTCGACGACACGGTCGACGGCCTGGCGCTGCTGGCCAAGGCGCAGCAGGCCAAGAAGGAGCAGCAGCAGGCCAACGAGGCCGCGGGCTGAGCCCATCGTGAACCTTTGTTGACGTGCGGCGTCGGGCACCGGTTTCCTGGGTACCGTTCGCCGCGATGACGATCCGCGCACGCGCACTGTCCATCGGCCTCGTCGCCGCGCTCGCCGCCTCCGGCTGCGGCGCCGAGGAGTCCGCCAAGAAGGCGGCCGGCTCCGCCAAGAACGCGCTCGACCCGGTCGCCCAAGCGGCCGAGACGACGTCCTCGCAGAAGGGCGGCATCGCGGTGACGCTCAAGGGCGGCGCGTCGGTCGCCGGCCAGGACGTGCCGATGGAGGGCAGCGGCGTCCAGGACCGCGCGGGCAAGAAGGGCAAGTTCTCCTTCACCACCCAGGTGGGCGGCAAGTCGATGAAGATCGACGAGGTCATGGTCGACCAGGTGATCTACATGCGCAGCGACCTCTTCTCCCAGCTGCCCGGCGGCAAGCCGTGGATGAAGCTCGACCTGCGCGCCGCGGCGGCCAAGCAGGGCATCGACCTCGACGCGCTGGGCAACGGCGCGACGCAGGATCCGACCGCCGCGCTGGACTACCTGAAGGGCGCGGGGACGTCCAAGAAGGTCGGCACCGCGACGATCAACGGCACCAAGACCACCCAGTACCACGTCGACGTGGACCTGCGGAAGGCCGCGTCCAAGAACAGCGACCCGGACGCCAAGAAGAGCGTCGAGAAGCTGATCCAGACCTCCGGGGTCCAGACGCTGCCGGTCGACGTGTGGGTCGACGACCAGCACCTCGTCCGCCGCGAGAAGGTCGCCTACTCGGCCGACATCAAGGGCGAGAAGACGTCGTTCGACTTCACGATCGACCTCACCAAGTTCGGCGTCGACGTCGACGTCAAGGCGCCGCCCGCCGACCAGGTCTCGGACATCTCCGACCTGCTGAGCCAGGCGGGCGCGGTGTCGGGCGGCGCGTCGTCGTAGCACGGGTGGGCCGGACTCGAACCGTTCGGCCCCGGAGGAAGTCGGCGCTCGCCCGGGAAGGCGAGCGCCCCCGGGCGAGCCTTTCCCGCTGCCCTTCGCTACCATCCTTCGCCGCTCATGGCCTCCCAGAACACCAAGCTCGACGTCCACGCCCGCGAGGCGGCCCATTCCCGCGAGACCCGGCGCCTGCGCCGCGCCGGCCAGGTGCCCGGCGTGCTGTACGGCGGGTCCGAGGGCCCCGTGGCCTTCGCCGTGGCCGAGCGCACGCTGCGCCACGCGCTGGCGGCCAAGGGCGCCGTGCTGGAGCTCAGCATCGACGGCGGCGCGTCCACGCCCGCCGTCCTCAAGGACTCCCAGCGCCACCCGGTCCGCGGCGACCTGCTGCACGTCGACCTCCTGCGCGTCGACCTCAACGTCGCCATCCAGGCGCCGGTCACGGTCGAGCTGATCGGCGCCGAGGCGGCCCCGGGCGTCGTCGAGGGCGGCATCCTGGAGCACGTCACCCGCGAGGTGAACGTCGAGGCGCTCCCGAACGAGATCCCCGAGACCATCCAGGTCGACGTCTCCAAGCTGGAGATGAACGGGACGCTCTCGCTGGGCGACGCGACGGCGCCGAAGGGCATCACGTTCCTCGACGACCCCGAGACGACGATCCTCGCGTCGATCACGCCGCCGAGCGTGTCGACCGAGTCCGACGACGCGGTCGAGACCGAGACCGAGGTCGTCGGCGAGGGTGGCGGCGAGACGGCCGCGGCCGAGGGCGAGGAGCCCGCGGCCGACGGCGACGGCGACGCCGAGTAGCACGCCCTGAAGCTCCCGGGTCGCTCGAGTGGGGCGCCCGTCGACTGGCTGGTCGTCGGGCTCGGCAACCCGGGCACGCAGTACGCCCGCACGCCGCACAACGTCGGCTTCCTGGTCGCCGAGGCGCTGATCGCGCGCTGGGGGCTCGGGAAGCCGAAGAAGGCGTTCGCCGGGCTCTACGCCGACGGCCGCACGATGCCCGGGGGTCCGCGCGTCGGCGTCCTGCTGCCACAGACCTACATGAACGAGTCGGGCCGCTCCGCCGGCCCGGCGCGCGGCGCGACGAGGGTCGCGCTCGACCACGTCGTCGCCGTCCACGACGAGCTGGACCTGAGGTTCGGCGAGATCCGCACGCGTCTGGGCGGCGGCCTGGCCGGCCACAACGGCCTGAAGTCGCTGAAGGCGGGCTTCGGGTCGCCGGACTTCGCGCGCGTGCGGATCGGCATCGGCCGCCCGGACACGACCGACCCCGAGATCGTCGCCGGCTACGTCCTCGGCCGCTGGCGGCAGCCCGAGGCCGAGGTCCGCGACCTCGTCGACCGCGCCGCCGACGCGGTCGAGCGGATCGTCGACGGCCGCGACGCGCTCGCCTAGCCGGACCGCCCCGCGCCCCAGACATCGGCGTTTCGTCCGGGCCGGCGCCTGACGCCGAGGGTGGCGTTACGCTTCCCGGCCGATGTTCGCACGCTCATTCCTCCTCACCGTTGTCGGCGCCTTGTTCATTCCGGTGGCGGCGGGCGCCGCGACGCTGCCCGCGCGGACCACGGTCGGCCCCGCGCAGGGCGTCACGGCGACCGCGAGCGGCACGACGCTGACGCTCGGCTTCACCGGCGCCGCGGCCGCGTGGGGGAAGGCGCACGCGGGCAAGAGACTCGAGGTCGCCTGCTCCGCGACGCCCGAACGGGGCCTCCTGCTGGCCAAGACGCCACCCGGCGAGGAGTCGGCGGACGGCATCACGGGCAAGGGGCGCGTGGCCGCCGACGGCGCCTCCGCGCGCATCGCGCTGCACGGCGCGGCGGGGGACGCCTGCCGGATCGACGGCGCGCCGGGGTGGACCCTGCCGCCCAGCGGTGAGATGGCCTACGCGGCGCTGACGCCCACCGGCCTGGCGTGGGTCGACGACCTGGCGCACGGCCTGCGCATGACCGACGTCATCTACGCCGCGCGGCCCCACGAGGCCTACGCCCCGGCCGCCGACGTGGTCGCGCTCGGCGGCGGCGAGGTCGTCGCCCTCGACGATCCCAACGGCACCCCGCCCGCCGGCAAGATCGGCTACTGGAGCAAGGGCCGCGCCGTGTCGCTGATCACCACGAGCGACGCGGGTCGGCGGCTGGTCATCCAGGACCTCGGCGGCGGGATGCTGCGCACCAACGTGACCAGCGGGCTCGTCGGCTGGTCCCCCGTCGCCGGCCTGAAGGACGAGCCCCCGGAGGAGGGCTCCGCCTTCGGCGGGGACGGCTCCTCGAGCGGCGAAGAGCCGGCCGAGGAGGGCGTCCACGTGCGGAGGATCGGCGGGCGCGTGGTCTTCCGCTTCACCGGCAAGGCCGCCAAGGTCTACCGCCGCCACGCCGGCGGGCGCGTGCGCGTGGGCTGCATGCGGACGCCGCCACGCCCGCTGCTGGGCGAGCCGGCGACGATCGACGCGCATCCCGCGCACGAGGTCGTGCGCGTGCCGCGCCACGGCGGCGTCATCCGTGGCGACGCCCCGGCCGGCCACCGCGACGTCTGCTGGGTCGAGACGCTCGACGGCGGCGACCTCGCCTCGGCCGCGCTGACCCGCGAGGGCGTGCGCTGGATGATGGACTCGGCCGCGATCCTGGCCTTCGTGTTCGCGGGTGACGGCAATCCGTTCGAGCTGGCCGAGCCCGGCGCGACGCGCTACCCCGGCGCGGCCACGCTCGCGGCCACGCACGCGGGGCTCGTCCCGCTGGCGAGCCCCGGCGCGCGCCTGAAGGTCGGCACCGTCGGCGTCTGGACCGACGCCGAGCAGAAGGCCCTCGTGGCGCTTGGCGGGCTGGCCGGGCTGCGCTACGTCTACGCCGACGAGGGTGACGGCATGCTCCGCACCAACCTCCTCTCCGGGCTGCTCGGGACCATGGCCAAGATCTTCGTCGGGGCCACGGGCACCGAGTAGGGTCGCGCGATGCGCCGTCGTTGGACGACGTTGACCGTTGGCCTGGCCTCCGCGTTGGCCGGGATCCCGGCGACCGCGGGCGCCGCGCTGCCGACGCTCGGCGGCGCCGACGGCGTGACGGCCACGAGCGCCGTCACGCGTTCCGGCACGAGCGTCGAGATCCGCCTGACGGGCGCGGCGGCGCAGGCGGCTGCGGCCTACGACGGCAAGGAGCTGTCGGTCAGCTGCGACACCCACCCGCGGCCGGGGCTGCTCTTCCGCGCCGAATCGTCCAGGACGGGCTCCAGCGGTTCCAGCGGCGTGCTGCGACGCCGGTCCGACGGATCGCTCGCGGTGCAGACGTACCTGGCGAACCGCGCCTGGGACACCTGCGAGATCGCGCGGCCCGACCGGGCTCGCCGCCGCACGGGCCGCATCGGCCCGTTCGCGCTCTACCAGGGCGACCTGCGCCCGCCGCTGGCGCGCGCCGCGCTGACCGACGCGGGCGCGACGTGGATCGACGAGCTGGGCTGGGCGATCGCCATCGGCCGCGCGCAGGCCGCGGCCGCGAAGGTCCGCGCCGACGGCGCGTTGACGCCGCCCGAGGTCGCCGCGGCCGGCCTGGTCGCGCTCCCGGACGTCGGCGCCTCGCCGCCCGCGGGGAGCGTCGGCTACTGGACCGACGGCCACGAGCAGGTCGAATTCGTCGCCCTCAGCTCCGCCGGCCGGCGTCTGGTGCAGCGAACGGGCGCCGACGACATGCTCACCACCAACATCGGTCAGGACAGCACGCAGCTGGCCCGGGCGCTCGACACCCCCGTGATCGAGTACGACACGGCGCGCGTCGACCGCGACGCCACGCGATCGCCGATCGTCTCGGAGCCCGGCGACGTCCCGCCGGAGCTGCCCGCGTCGCTCTCCGGAACGCACCTGACCGTGCGGATCACGGGCAAGGCGGCGCGCGCCACGTTCCGGCGCCTGGCGGGTCGACGCGTGAGCGTCGCGTGCGGGCCCGCGCGCCTGTCGTCGGTCACCTCCGACGCGCGCGGGCTTCTGGCGGGCTTCCAGCTGACCGCGGTGCGCGTGCCGCGGGGCGCGACGGTCCTCCGCGTCGGCCTGCGCGCCGGGCGGCGCGCGGACCAGTGCGCGATCGCCGACGACGGCGTCCGCGTCGCCACGGTCCTGCCGACGGCGGCCGGGCGCGCGATGTCGCGCGACCTCGGCGCGGTGGGCGTGCTCCTGGAGGCCGGAGACCGCCTGGCCCCCGCGGGGGCCGCGGCCTATCCCACGGCCGCGTCGCTGGCGGCCGCGCATCCGAAGACGCTGGTCGCCGTCGACGGGCCGACGGCCTTCCCGCCGCACCGCGATCGCGCCGGGGTCTGGACCGACGGCGGACAGCGGGCGGCGCTGAGCGTGGTGTCGTCCACCGGCCATCGCTTCGTCATGGCCGACGAGGGCAACGGCGAGCTGCGCACGAACATCGACGCCCTGCTGGTCATCGGCATGCTGCTCTACTGACGCGGCGGGCCGCCGCGGCCGTCGGTCGCCTCCTATATTGAGACGTGCACTCGGCCGCGCGCTCCGCGCGGTCGCTGCGCATGCCCTACATGTCGCTTCGCCCGCTCCTCACGCACCTCGCCGACGACCCCAGCGGCCCGCGCTTCGCGCGCGAGGGCGGCCGGGCGTTCGTCTCGGCCTCCTACCGCCCGTACGTCATCGGGGCCCTGCTCGACGGCCTCGACGGCCCGATGGCGGGCAAGCCCGCGCTGGTCGTCGCCGCCGACGACCGCCAGGCGCGCGACCTGGCCGCCGACCTGCGCCACTGGCTCGCGCCGCGTCCGGTCCGCTACTACCCGAGCCGCGGCGTGGCCTACGAGTCGCACCTCGCGCCGCCGCCGCACCTCGTCGGCCTGCGCGTCGCCGCCCTGGACGCGCTGCTCGGCGGGCAGGACGACGACGCCGAGCCCCCGGTCGTCGTGGTCTCCGCAGTCGCGCTCTCCGAGAAGGTCCCCGACCCCAAGCTGCGGCCGAAGTCGTTCTGGCTGAAGGTCGGCGACCTGATCGACCTCGAGGAGACCGCCGCCGACCTCGTCGCGGCCGGCTACGAGCGCGTCGACCAGGTCGACGACCGCGGCCAGTTCGCGATCCGCGGCGGCCTGCTGGACGTCTACCCGGCCACGGCCGACCACGCGGTCCGCGTCGACCTCTTCGACATCGAGATCGAGTCGCTGCGGGCGTTCTCGACGTTCACCCAGCGCTCGCTGGGCGAGCTGGACGAGCTGGAGATCGCGCCGTCGGCCGAGCTGAGCGCCGAGCACCGCGAGGCGGCCGAGATCGCGGCGGTCTCCGACGCCGAGGACCGTCCGGACATCTCCGAGCTGCTGCCGGTCGACCAGTTCCATCCGTTCCTGGACCTCGCGCCCGCCGACGCCGCGGTCGTGATCGCCGAGGAGGCCGAGGTCCACGGCGTCCTGGACGACAACTGGCAGGACGTCTGCACGGCCTTCCACGCGGGCGACGCGCACGACCTGTACGTCAAGCCCGAGGAGGTCGAGGCCGCGCTGGACGCCCGCGCGCACGCGCGGCTGAGCGCCTTCGCCGGCGACCAGCCGTTCGAGTTCCGCGCGCAGGCCGCCGACCTCGCCGCGCGCTCGCTGCGCGAGGCCGAGCCGCAGCTGGAGAAGCAGGTCCGCTCCGGCTACCGCACGGTCGTCACCTGGCCCCAGCGCGGGGCGGGGGAGCGCACGGCCTACAACCTCGCCCGCCTGAAGGCCCACTGGCTCGAAGGCGACGGCACGCAGACCGCGGAGCCCGGCGACCTGCGCTTCGCCGTGGCCAACCTGCGCGACGGCTTCATCGCCGGCGGCCCGCGCATCGCGGTCATCCCCGAGCACCGCCTCTTCCGCCGCAAGCGCGCCGAGCGCGCCGAGGACGGGGCGGGGCGCGCGCGTCGCCGCGGCGCGCTGCGCTCGTTCTCCGACCTGCGCACCGGCGAGCACGTCGTCCACGAGGACCACGGCGTCGCGCGCTTCGCGGGCTTCGAGACCAAGACCGTCGCGGGCGTCACGCGCGACTACCTGCAGCTCGAGTTCGCGGGCAGCGACAAGGTGTACATGCCGGTCGAGCAGCTCGCGAAGATCTCGCGCTACCTCGGCGCGGGGTCGGGCGAGCCCACGCTGAGCAAGCTCGGCGGCAAGGCGTGGGAGACGATGAAGGCGCGCGCCCGACGCGCCGCGCAGGAGCTCGCCGGCGAGCTGCTCAACCTGTACGCCGAGCGCCGCAAGCGCGCCGGCCACGCCTTCCCCGAGGACTCCGAGTGGCTGCGGGAGTTCGAGGCCAAGTTCCCGTTCACCGAGACCGCCGACCAGCGCGAGGCGATCGAGAGCGTCAAGGGCGACATGGAGCGCTCGACGCCGATGGACCGCCTGATCTGCGGCGACGTCGGCTACGGCAAGACCGAGGTCGCGCTGCGCGCCGCGTTCAAGGCCGCCGACGACGGCAAGCAGGTGCTCGTCCTCGCGCCGACGACGATCCTCGCCCAGCAGCACTACGGCAACTTCGCCGAGCGCCTGAAGGACTACCCCTTCACGGTCGACCACGTCTCCCGCTTCCGCACGCCCAAGGAGCAGAAGGAGGTCGTCGCGGCCTTCAACGAGGGCAAGGTCGACATCCTGATCGGCACCCACCGCATCCTCGGCCGCGACATGCGCGGCAAGGACATCGGGTTGATCGTCGTCGACGAGGAGCAGCGCTTCGGCGTCAAGCAGAAGGAGCTGCTGCGCCAGCTGAAGCTCAAGGTCGACGTCATCGCGATGTCCGCGACGCCGATCCCGCGCACGCTGCAGATGTCGATGGCGGGCATCCGCGACATCTCGGTCATCGAGACGCCGCCGGAGGGCCGTCGGCCGGTCAAGACCTACGTCGGCGAGTACGACGAGGAGCTGGTCAAGCAGGCGATCATGCGCGAGAAGAACCGCGGCGGGCAGGCGTTCTTCGTGCACAACCGCGTCGACACGATCGACGAGACCGCCGAGCGCCTGCGCGGGCTGTGCCCCGGCGTCTCGTTCGAGGTGGCCCACGGCCAGCTCGACGAGAAGGAGCTGGAGAAGCGTATGATGGCCTTCCTGCGGGGAGACGCCGACGTCTTGGTGGCCACGTCGATCATCGAGTCCGGCATCGACATCCCGCAGGCCAACACGTTGATCGTGGAGCGTTCCGATCTGTTCGGGCTCGCTCAGCTGTACCAGATCCGCGGGCGTGTCGGGCGCTCCCGCGAGCGCGCCTACGCCTACCTCCTGTACCCGGCGCACGCCGCGCTGACCGAGGAGGCGATGAAGCGCATGTCCGCCCTGAGCGACTACACCGAGCTGGGCGCCGGCTTCAAGATCGCGATGCGCGACCTGGAGATCCGCGGCGCCGGCAACCTGCTCGGCGACGAGCAGTCCGGCCACGTCGCGGCGCTCGGCTTCGAGCTGTACATGCAGATGCTCGACGAGGCGGTCGCCGAGGCGGCCACCGCCGACGGCGCCGGCGAGGAGATGCCCGAGCCCGTGCGCCTGGACGTCAACGTCGACGCCTACATCCCGGCCGACTACATCGCCTACGAGCAGGCCAAGATCGACGTCCACCGCCGGATCGCCGGCGCGCGCGAGGTCGCGGACCTCGCGCTGCTGCGCGACGAGCTGGAGGACCGCTTCGGCGAGATCCCGCAGCCGCTGGACAACCTGTTGGCGCTCCAACAAGCACGGATCAAGCTTGGTCAGGCGGGTGCCCGCGCCGTCTCGTTCCGCGGCGATCGCCTCGCGGTCACGCCGATCGACCTGGACGCCGAGCGGGCCAAGCGGCTGAAGGAAGCGCTGCCGGAGTCCCTGTACGAACCCGGTCGAGCCCAACTTTCGGTCAGGGTTCCGGACAAGCCGGAGGAGCGCTTCCCGGCCGTCGTGGCGGCCGCCGACGCCCTGCTCGCGGTGGCGTCGGAGGCCGCTTAGGTCGTTTGGCGCCTGACGCGGCGTGCTCGGGCCCTTGACAAATGGACGCAGGTTTAAGGCGGCGTTCATACGGACCCTGGTAGCTTCCGCCGCGCTATGAAAACGCCTCGACGGTATGCGGCGCTCTTGGGCGCCTTTTTCGTGCTCCCCCTGGCCTTGTCCGCGTGCGGCGGCGACGGTGGCGTGCCCGGCAACGCGGTCGTAAAAATCGGCCCGGACACGATCAAGACCACCGCCTTCGACCACTGGTTCAAGATCGCCGCGACGTCCCAGGCGCAGCAGGGCGGTGCCACCGCCGCTGTGACGCTCCCGGACCCGCCGAGCTACGCGAAGTGCATCGCTCAGAAGAAGAAGACCGCGGCGAAGCCGGCCAAGGGCCAGCCGAACCCGACCGATGCGACGTACAAGGCGCAGTGCGAGCAGGAGTACACGACGCTGCGCGATCAGGTCATGCAGTTCCTGATCTCCTCCGCCTGGATCGAGGGCGAGTCCGCTGACCGCGGCGTCAAGATCTCCGACACGGACGTCAAGAAGGACTTCGACAAGCAGCGCCAGCAGAGCTTCCCCAAGGACAAGGACTACGAGGCGTTCCTGAAGTCCTCGGGCTACGTCCAGGAGGACCTCCTGTACCGCGTCAAGGTCCAGGACCTCTCCAACAAGCTGCGCACGAAGATCCTCGAGGGCACCGACAAGGTCTCGCCCGCGCAGATCTCGAACTACTACAACAAGAACAAGAGCAAGTTCGCGGTCCCCGAGAAGCGCGACATCCGCATCGTGCTGACCAAGACCGAGGGCCAGGCCAAGAAGGCCAAGGCGGCGCTCGCGAGCGGCCAGTCGTGGAAGCAGGTCGCGTCGAAGTACTCGATCGACCAGGGCACGCGCGACACGGGCGGCCTGATGTCGGGCGTGGCCAAGGGCCAGCAGGAGAAGGCGCTGGACACGGCGACGTTCTCGGCCAAGAAGGGCGCCGTCGGCGGCCCGATCAAGTCGCAGTTCGGCTACTACGTCTTCGAGGTCGAGAAGATCACGCCGGGCACGCAGCAGTCCGAGAAGGAGTCGTCGGCCTCGATCAAGCAGCTGCTGGTCAGCCAGCAGCAGCAGACGAAGCTCGACGCGTTCGTGAAGGACTTCCAGAAGAAGTGGAAGGGCCGCACGGAGTGCGCCAAGAGCTACGCCACGACGGACTGCAAGAACGCCCCGAAGCCGAAGGCGTCCACCGCCGCGCCGTCCAACACGGCCACGACGGGCACGCCCACGACGGGCGCCGACTCGTCGGGCGGCTCGACGACCGACAAGTAGCGGCTCGGCAGCAGCCTGCGGCGGATGTCTGGGACATCCGCCGCGGGTCCCCGCGGCGGGGGCGTCGCTAGATTGGGCGCATGCCCGACAAGACGCCCGCCGCGGCCGCCGCTGCCGCCGAGGCGATCGTCGCGCTCGACGAGTTGACGCGGCGCCTGCGGGTCGAGTGCCCGTGGGACCGCGAGCAGGACGAGCGCACGATCGTCCCTCACACCCTCGAGGAGGCCTACGAGCTGGCCGACGCGGCCCAGCGTCGCGACGACGGCAAGCTCCTCGACGAGCTGGGGGACGTGCTCTTCCAGGTCCACTTCCTCTCGCTGCTGCTGGAGGAGCGCGGCGCGGGCTCGCTCGGCGATGTCGCCGAGCACGTGCGCCAGAAGCTCATCCGGCGCCATCCGCACGTCTTCGGCGAGACCGAGGTCGCCAACGCGGGCGAGGTGCTGAAGAACTGGGACGCGATCAAGTCCACCGAGGCCGGTCGCGAGCCCGGGATCTTCGGCGAGGTGCCGGAGAACCTGCCGAGCGCCCTCTACGCGCGCAAGGTGCAGCGGCGCGCGGCGTCGACGGGCTTCGACATGGAGGACGTGCCCTACGACGCCGTCGACGGGCAGCTCGAGGCGCTGCGGGCGGTCGACGATCGCGACGCGCGCTTCGCCGCCGTCGGCGACCTGCTGTTCGCCGCGATCAACGTCGCGCGCAAGCTGAAGGTCGACCCGGAGATCGCGCTGCGGTCGTCGGCCGATAGGTTTCGCGCGCGCGTCGAGGTCGCCGAGCGGCTCGCCGAGAGCGACGGCGCGTCCTGGAACGACCTCGACACGGGGTCCCAGGTCAACTACTACGCGCAGGCCCGACTCCAGGAAGAGGACCCGACCCCATGAGCGCCATCGAACGCGTCCACGCCCGCCAGATCCTCGACTCCCGAGGCAACCCGACCGTCGAGGTCGAGCTCGCCCTGCGCTCCGGCGCGACCGGGCGCGCGGCGGTCCCGTCCGGGGCGTCCACCGGCGAGTTCGAGGCGACCGAGCTGCGCGACGGCGGCAGCGAGTACCTCGGCAAGGGCGTCGGCCAGGCCGTCGGCAACGTCAACGGCGAGATCGCCGCGGCGATCAAGGGCCTCGACGCCGACGACCAGGCCGGCCTCGACGGCAAGCTCATCGAGCTGGACGGCACGCCGAACAAGTCGCGCTTGGGCGCCAACGCGATCCTCGGCGTCTCGCTGGCGGCGGCGCACGCGGCCGCGGCCGAGGAGGGGCAGCCGCTGTGGCGCTACCTCGGCGGCGAGGGCGCGCACGTCCTGCCGGTGCCGATGATGAACGTCCTCAACGGCGGCGCCCACGCGGACAACAGCGTGGACTTCCAGGAGTTCATGATCGTGCCGGTCGGCGCGACGTCGTTCTCGCAGGGGCTGCGGTACGGCGCGGAGGTCTTCCACGCGCTCAAGAAGACGCTGCACGACCGCGGGCTGGGCACGACGGTCGGCGACGAGGGCGGCTTCGCGCCGAACCTGGAGTCCAACGAGGCGGCGCTGCAGCTGCTGGTCGCGGGCATCGAGGCGGCGGGCTACAAGCCGGGCGACGACATCGCGATCGCGCTGGACCCGGCGACGTCGGAGATCCGCGACGGCGACGTCTACGACCTCGAGCACGAGGGCCGCAAGCTGTCGTCCGGCGAGCTGGCCGCCTACTGGGCCGAGCTGGCGGGCAAGTACCCCATCCTGTCGATCGAGGACGGCATGGACGAGGAGGACTGGGACGGCTGGAAGCAGCTGACCGACAGGATCGGCGACAAGGTCCAGCTCGTCGGCGACGACCTCTTCGTGACGAACGTCGAGCGCCTGAAGCGCGGCATCGACGCCGGCGTCGCCAACTCGATCCTCATCAAGGTCAACCAGATCGGCACGCTGACCGAGACGCTGGCCGCGATCAAGATGGCGCGCGAGGCCGGCTACACCGCCGTCATGTCGCACCGCTCCGGCGAGACCGAGGACGTCACGATCGCCGACCTCGCGGTCGCCACCGGCTGCGGCCAGATCAAGACCGGCGCGCCCTCGCGCTCCGATCGCGTCGCGAAGTACAACCAGCTGCTGCGCATCGAAGAGGCCCTCGGCGCCGACGCGACCTACCCGGGCCGCTCGGTCTTCCGCTCCTAGCGGAGCGGTCGGCGCTTCGGCGCTTCGTCCGGTCGAGCAGGAACTGGCGGGTCGGGGGCGAACCGCCCCTTAGATGTCCCCAGCCCGCCAGTCCGCGGCGCACGCGCGCACCCGTCCCTCCACGGCTCAACGTGCCGCCCAGCGGCAGAGGCCGCGCGTCGTCGCGGGCGGGGGCCGGGCGATCCGGTGGGATCGCGTCGGGCGCGTCGCGCTCCTGGTCGTGCTCGTGGGCGTCGTCGCGCTGTACGTCGGGCCGGCGCTCAGCTTCGTGAGCACCTACAAGCAGGCGAAGGCCCGGCGCGGCGAGGTCCACGCGCTGCAGGCCGAGAACCAGCGCCTGCGGGCGCGCAAGAAGGCGCTGAAGGACCCGCGGACGCTGGAGCGCGAGGCGCGCCGTCTGGGGCTCGTCAAGCCCGGCGAGCGGCCGTTCGTGGTGCAGGGCCTGCCGGGCGACAGGTAGGCCTGGCGTCCCGCGCTAGCCTGGCCCCGATGGGCCGGTTCGAGACGTCGTACTTCCAGTGGCAGGAGGGCGAGCGCCGCGTGCGCGAGTCGCTGCCCGACGAGCGCATGGCGATGGACCGGGTGATCGAGCGGATCCTCGCCGAGCTGCGGCGCCGCCTCGGAGGCCCGTTCACGATCGACGAGCTCGTCGACCTCTACGACCAGGGCACCTCGTGGTGCACCGACATCGCCTACTCGGTCGCCCCGGGCGCGCCGTGGGCGTGGGATCCGCGGACGACCGCCGACGCCGCCTTCGCCCGCTACGTCCGCGAGGCCTCCGACTACGCCGGCGGCCGCCGCCTGGACCCGCGGCCGGCGGACTAGCGCGGCGCGAAGCGCAGGTAGACGCCGAGCCTGCCGGCGGTCGCGTAGCCCAGACGCTCGTACAGGGCCTTGGGCCAGTCGTCAGCGTCGGCGACGATGAACAGCAGCGACGGGGACGCCTGGAGCGCCGCGCGCGTCGCGGCGGCCACGATCGCGCGGCCGTAGCCGCGGCCGCGGTGCGGCGCGAGCACCACGACGTCCTCGACCTGCGCCTCGTCGCCTCCGGCCCGCGTCCACAGCCGCGCCCAGGCGACGACGCGCCCGTGACCGCGCCGGCCGTCCTCGCGCACGACGAAGCGCCGCTCGTCGGCGCCGGCCGGCCCGTAGCCGCGGTAGTGCTCCAGCAGGTGCGCGCGCGTCCGCGGGTCGCGCCCGTAGGGCGCGTCGGGATCGGTCTTCAGGTACTCCTCGGCGCCCGCCAGGACGTCGTCGACCGGGGCCTCGGCCACCTCGACGCCCGCGACCGGCTCGGGCGCGCGGCCGCCGGGCGGGAAGATCTGGAAGAGGTGGGTGCCCGCCTCGTAGCCGAGGGCCGTCATGCCCGGCCGCAGCCGCGCGTCGGCGGCCGGCTCGGCGACGATCCGCCGGTGCGTCATGCCCGCGCCGCCCAGCAGCCGCTCGGCGTGTCCGTCGAGCGTCGCCGCGGCCAGCCCGGCGCCGTCGCCGGCGACCCAGAGCAGGTTGCGGTCGTAGGTCCGCTCGATCGCGGGGGAGAGGTACGCGCTGCCCCAGGCGGCGTCGACCACCCGCGCGGCGGCGTCGGCCTGCATGACCCGCTCGAACGCGAACGCGCGGTCGAGCGGGGCCGGCGTGGCGCTCAGTCCTCGTCGTCGTCGGAGTCGGCGTCCGCGCCGACCCGCTTGATGACGATCTGATCGGCCTCGATCGTCACCTCGACCTGGCGGTGGCCCGCCCAGTGCTCGGCGTAGACGCCGTCGTCGGCGACCGCCGGATCCAGCCAGAGGCCGTAGCCCTCGTCGCCGTGGTCGAAGGTGCCCTCGTAGGAGGCGGCCTTCTTGGCGCGCGAGCGACCGCGGCCGCCGCGGCGACCCCGCCGGCGCTTGGGCGCGGCGTCGTCGTCCTCGGAGGCGTCGTCCTCCTCCTCGGCCTCCTCGGCCTTGCGCGCGGCCTCGGCCTCGAGCTCGGCGGCGATCAGCGCGTCGTCCTCGGCGCGCAGGTCGATCTCGTCGTCGAAGTCGGCTCCCGGCGCGGCGCCCCCCTCGGGGGCCTCGCTGTCGGGCGTGAGGTCGTTCTCCTTCTTGAACGCCTCGATCTGCTGGACGGTGACCTCCAGCTGATGGGCGATCCACGCGTCGGTGCGTCCCTGACGCACCCACGTCCGGATCTGATTCAGGTGAGGGCGAAGCGATCGTCTGGCCATGCGAAGGTCGCCATCCTAGTCGAGAGTCCGGGCGGTACGTCGGCTCCGTGCGTCAGGCTTCGGTCCGATGCCCGACCACCGGCGCTTCGACTTCGCACAGGTATTCGGGGCAAGGTTCGCCATCCGACGACGTTCCCGCATATCCGAGGTTTCGCCTCGCTTGCATGTGGGCACCGGCCCTGCGAGTATCGATCGCCCGGTGGCAGGGACGTTGGGAGGCGTCCAACCATGCTCGTACTGACACGAAAGTCCAACCAGAGCATCATGATCGGAGACGACATCGAGGTCTCCGTCCTGTCCATCATGGGCGAGAAGGTGCGCATCGGGATTCAGGCCCCCCGGGACATTCCGGTGTTCCGCAAGGAGGTCTACCTGGAGATCCAGCAGGAGCGCAACGGCGCCGTCGAGGGCGCGGACAGCGGGTCCGTGCGCGGCGAGGTCGACGAGGCGCTGCGCAAGCTGGGCACCGCGGCCGAGTAGCCCTACCCGCCGCGGGCGAAGATCGCCCTCATGGCGATCTCACCCCATCACGTAGTACAGGGTCTCGAACATCGCGAACGTCACCGCCACGGCGGTCGCGATGAGGATCAGGTAGAGGACGCCGAAGCGCATCGAGCCGCGCTTGTGGGTCTTGGCGAGCTGACGCTCGCGCGTGCGGCGCTCGGCCTCACGACGCAGCCGCTCGGCCTTCCCGCGGTCCTGCTCGATCTCGTCGACGAACGCCCGTTCAAGCTGGGCGAGGCTCTGACGCATGCGCATCGGCGGGGCAGAGGCTACCGCGAACACGCGCTCCATAACCCTCGCCCGGCGCGTCGCGCGGACGCCACGGCGGCCGCGATCTGGCCCGCGTGGGCGACGTTCGGAGCGATGGTCAGGGGTCGTGCGTAGCCCGTGCGCGCCAATTCGAGGTTGACCAGCAACCCATCGTCGGAGCGATACACGTACGCGAGGCGCCGTCCGTAGCGGTCGCGGGCCTCGGCGTCGGAGACCAGGCGCACCGTGCGCCCGGCCACCAGCCGCGCGTTCTCCTTCGACGCGCGCTTGGCATAGCACTGCACCGGCGTGCCGGGCTTGACGCTCTCCGGCGTGTCGATCCCGATGTAGCGGACGCGGTCCTCGCGTCCGTCGATCGAGACGACGATCGTGTCGCCGTCGACCACGCGGACCACGCGGGCCGACACCTCCCCGCCGGATCCGCCGGATCCGTCCCCGCCCACGCGCGACCACCCGACGGCGGCGGCGAGGACGACGAGCACGATCCAGGGCGTGAGACGACGAAGCACCCGCCGCATGCTGGACCAGGGTCCGGCGCGACGGGTGCTCCGTTGCAGAACTGCTGCGCATGCGGCGCCGGAACGCCGCGGCGCGCTAGGCGACCGTGACGTCCTTGTTCAGGTACACGTCCTGGATCGCCTGCAGCAGCTCGACGCCCTCGGGCATCGGCCGCTGGAACGCCTTGCGGCCCGAGATCAGGCCGGCGCCGCCCGCGCGCTTGTTGATGACCGCGGTGCGGACCGCCTCGGCGAGGTCGGTCGCGCCCGACGATGCGCCGCCCGAGTTGATCAGCGGCGCCCGGCCCATGTAGCAGTTGGCCAGCTGGTAGCGCGTGAGGTCGATCGGGTTGTCGCTCGTCAGCTTCTCGTAGACGAGCTTGTTGGTCTTGCCGTACGAGCCGCCGGCGGCCTTCTCCATCGCCGGGTAGCCGCCGTTGTTCTCCGGCAGCTTCTGCTTGATGATGTCGGCCTCGATCGTCACGCCCAGGTGGTTGGCCTGGCCCGTGAGGTCGGCGGACAGGTGGTAGTCCACGCCGTCCTGCTTGAACGCCGAGTTACGCAGGTAGCACCAGAGGACGGTGAACATCCCGAGTCGGTGGGCCTCCTCGAACGCCTGTGCGACCTCCACGATCTGGCGGTCGCTGTTCTCCGAGCCGAAGTAGATCGTGGCGCCGACGCCCGCGGCGCCCAGCTCCGCCGCCCGCTTCACCGACGCGAACATGATCTGGTCGGCCCCGTTGGGGAACGTCAGCAGCTCGTTGTGGTTGATCTTGACGATGAACGGGATCTTGTGCGCGTACTTGCGCGACACCGCGCCCAGGACGCCGACCGTCGAGGCGATGGCGTTGGTCCCGCCCTCCAGGGCGAGCTGGACGAGGTTCTCCGGGTCGAAGTACGCGGGGTTCGGCGCGAACGACGCACCGCCCGAGTGCTCGATGCCCTGGTCGACCGGCAGGATCGACACGTAGCCGGTGCCGCCCAGGCGCCCGTGGTCGAACAGCCACTGCAGGTTGCGCAGGACGGTGTTGGAACGATCCGTCTGCGCGTAGATCCGGTCCACGAAGTCCGGGCCCGGGAGATGCAGCTGGGCCGCGTCGATCGTGGTGCTGCGATGGTTGAGGAGCGTTTCGGCGTCGTCGCCGAGCAGCTCTTCCAGACGCGTTCCGCTGAGCACGTCGGTGGTCACTGTCAGACCTCCAGAAGAGTCATTGTTTATGCGCTGAATGATAGGCGTCGATAGGGTGCGGCGGCAGATGGAGCACCACTTCACCGGGCCGAGCTACACGATCGGCATCGAGGAGGAGCTGATGATCGTCGACGCCGACTCCTATGAGTTGGTGAACGCGATCGAGCCGGTCCTGGAGGACGCGCGGGCCGTCGACTCCGATCACACCGTCGGCGACATCAAGCCCGAGCTGATGGAGTCGGTCCTCGAGATCGCCACGCATCCGGCCGCCAACACCGCCGAGGCGGGTGCCCAGCTGCGCGCGCTGCGCCGCCAGGTGCACGACGTCGCGGCGCGCCGGGGCCTCACGATCGGCAGCGCGGGCACGCACCCGTTCGCGCTCTGGGAGGACCAGCGCATCGCGTCGCGGCTGCGCTACCGCGAGCTGGTCAACGCGCTGCGCTTCGTAGCGCGTCAGGAGCTGATCTTCGGATTGCACGTGCATGTCGGCGTCGACGATCCGGACAAGGCCATCCACGTCTCCAACGGGATGCGGGTGCACCTGCCGGTGCTGTTGGCGTTGAGTGCGAACTCCCCGTTCTGGCGGGGCGACGGAACAGGGATGGCGTCGACGCGTCTGCCGATCTTCCGCGCCTTCCCGCGCGTCGGCGTCCCGCCGCCCTACCGCGACTGGGCCGACTACGAGCGCCAGATCGAGTTCATGATCTCCAGCGGCGTCATGGAGGACTACACCTACCTCTGGTACGACGTCCGCCCGCATCCCAAGCTCGGGACCGTCGAGATCCGCGCCTGCGACGCCCAGACCCGCGTCGAGCACACACTCGGCCTGGCCGCGCTGATCCAAGCGATGGTCAAGGAGCTGTGCGAGCACTACGACTCCGGCCAGCACCTGGGCGAGTTCCCGTGGCAGATGCTGGACGAGAACCGCTGGCTGGCCGCCCGCCACGGGCTGGACGGCAACCTGGTGGACCTGCCGTCGAACCAGCGCGTGGCGACGCGGGATCTGGCTTCGCGTCTGCTCGACCGGTTGCACGACCACGCGGTGGACCTGGGGAGCGCGGACGAGCTGGAGGGCGTGCGGGACCTGCTGGCGCGCGGCAACGGGGCGGCGCGGCAGGTCGTGGTGTACGAAGCCAACCACGATCTGCGCGAGGTCATGGCGGAGATCGTGGCGGCGACGACGGGGGATGGGGAGACGGAGTTCTAGGGGCGTTGGCGCTGGCTGGCGTCTGTGGCGTCCGGTGCGGGGGCGTTGGTGGTGGTGCGGGGTGTTGGTGGGTTTGGCATTGAGAGCGGCGAGCAGGGTTTGGTGGTGCCGGCGTGGGCTCGTCTGCCGTGGTGGTTTGGGGCGGGTGCCTGCGCCGAGGCGGGGCCGCCTTCAGGGACTCGCATCCAGACATCAGACCGGGCTAGGGCGGTCTCCGTGAGCCACGAGGGTTCGGGCGTGTCTGGCAGCGCGCGGGGCGCCGTTCGGGCCCTTAGCCCGCGATATGCGCGGGTTCCCTGCGAACCGTCGACCGGCGACGCCCCTCGGGG